>Ga0058701_10002862_pt1 | contig 13387 bp, 9 predicted proteins | sample AgamicOrMae_FD_97039 | JGI IMG/M metagenome (GOLD analysis project Ga0058701, IMG submission 97039) | Agave microbial communities from Guanajuato, Mexico - Or.Ma.e | ecosystem: Host-associated > Plants > Phyllosphere > Phylloplane/Leaf | place: Guanajuato, Mexico | collected 2012-06-04 | reverse complement strand
CCCAAAATAGGGTGAATTTAATATGCAACTTTTTTCACCCCAAATTCGACTTTCAACCACAGTTAGTTTGACCTTTTTGCAGGACAGTGAACCTCACCGAATGGGGTAAATCAGTGAAAGTAGCCCTCAACGAGGCTAAATTTGCGTCTTGGCTTTGGTCATCATTCAGTAATCTATGGAGAGCCTACAAAATCATCGTTGAAATTCATACGCAACAAAATTCACCCCACGGGTTTACAGTGAACCATGTTTCCGACGAATCCCACAGTCGGATATCAAGGATATCAAACGGATATCAGCCGGATATCAAGAACTTTTGTATACCGGATATCATGCGTTGTTACCCCTTGTTCGACCCTCTACAGAATGTAAAAGTGACAGCGGAATAAAGCAAATTTATTAAGCCTGACAGTGCTTACTTTTCGGTGACACTAAGCGGGCTTGACTACCGTTAGGTTACGTTTGAGTGCATTGAGGCTTGCTCCACTGTAGCGTCTTTGGCGATATGAGGAACAGATAAGGTGGGAATTTCAACATCTCAGAGTGTATAGGACCTTGGGTATGTTATTAATTGGCGAGCCCGGCGGGTTTCCGAAAATTGGATTGAGAAACTTCGCACGAACAGCGGAGAGTCAGGTAGGCAAGCTGGGTAGCCATAAATTAGAGAAGTGTCAAAACCTTTCTCTGTAAAGATATATTAGCCTATCTTCGGGCACCGTGCGACTGTGCGGTTCACTATGGTGATCGGCTTCAGCTAAAATCTTCACAGTTTTATTTTATATACCGTACTTTGTTTACTATTCTTTTAGGGAGATTTTAACGAACGGGAAAACGCGCGTTTATTTTGGCGTGTGCCCCTTAAAAGACAAGTTTTTTTTCTGTTTTTTTTTGTTATATGTATACATTTAGACAATTATTTTTGTGCTAATATTTGTTTAATTCGGTAATTTTTAGCTGATTATTGAGTACTTGATTTTGTATTTAATAAAATGAAGGGTACACTTAAAATTAAGTTTTTTGTTATTTTTTAAAATAACTTTGAACCATGTTGTTGCAGTAACAAAATAATTTTGCTGTCCCAGTATTTTTTTATTTTTTTAGCAAATAATTTTGTAAGGGCAACAAAACCCAGTTTTCATTTTAGCTGGTTGGTACTTCAGTTATTATTAAAGGAATCTCAAGTTAGGGTCTTTTTTTAATATCTTTCAGCCATTTTGTTGCAGTAACAAAATAATTTTGCTGTTCGAGTTTTTTTAACAAATAATTTTGTAGAGACAACAAAATTAATTTTTCATTTTAGCTGGTTGGTACTCAAGTTATTTGAGGAATCTATGGGAGAAGTTAGGATAGAGGCATGACGGGACGATCTCAGCGCAACACGTTGCCGCAACTTTAATCATCGGATGTTCCCGAAGATGAATGAAACCAAAATTTCTTTATTTTTGGACCACACAAAGCGGCCAGCCGCGTTCCCAAGGGTTGCCCAGGGTTAGGCACGCCTCAACAACACTTGACCTCCTCAGGAGGAATGCAATACGTTTAGTCAAACAATCATTGACCCCTCTTCGCTCAGAAAAACTTCCAAACTGCCTACCTTAATAAAGACGACTTACTTTGCATTTATACATTCGTCATTCATAGACGTTTACGCATTCCAAAAATTATCGGTAACTTTCCCTGTTTGCCAGGTTCAAGTACCCCTTTTTTTATTTCACCAAGCGTACCTTAACGCAATTTACCTAGAATCAAACAATCACGAGTTAGCCAACCTTAACATTATACTTTGATAACCTTCCCAGGTGACCAACAGTAAGCTAATCATCTGTCTTTGATCGACCATAAGCAAATCTAACTTCACCTAATCTACTACCAACCCAACTTCACGAAACCTACGATAAACCTAACTTCACCTTACCTACGATGAGCTAACCTAACTTCACCGTACCTACGATAAGCTAACCTAACTTCACCTTACCTACTATAAGCTAACGTAAATTCACCGAAACTAACTCCAAGAAACCTACGATAAGCCTGACTTTACCTTACCTACGATACGCTAACCTATCATCACCTATCTTGGGATAAGCTAAAATAATTTTAATTAACCTACGGCAAGCTAACCAACCTTCACTTAACCTACGGTAAGCTAACCTAACTTTCTCGATAAGTTTCTTTTATTTGAATTAGAGTTTCATGAAACCATGACATGCACTCCGGATACAAACACGAAAAAATTCCACATACGCTTCTTTGAAAATTTTAAAATAAACTCATCCTACCCGTTTAACGTTTTACTAAACGAGCGATTATCTCTATAAAATACTCTTTCAGCATGATACTGCGATTTTTGGTTGTTAAAAAAAGGGGGGGTGTCGTTTACTCGCAAAATTGAGCGATGCGTTTTGAAACAACAAAAATATTTCATAGATATTAAATGAATATTTTCTTTTCGAATACATTTAATAATGAAAATTGCATATGAATCAATCTGCTAATACCAAAAATATTGCCTATATTGTTTGCATATCTGCAAGATCCTCCCACCCAGTGCGGAAGTAATATCCTACTAAACTAGAATGCGCAATGACCTTGTTTTTTACCCCGAAGCTAAAAAATACAAAAAAAAGGCTTTCTTGAATGCGTTGGGGGCGCGACTATAGAGCCGTAACTATTGCAATTCCGAATCAGCGAATTTCGACTCAAGGTGATACCGATGTCCTTGAGGCTAGGCGGGGCCAATCAGCCGCTCCAAATGATCAATGGAGATTTAATTGAAATTCCTTTACATCTGATATGACAATCATAAATACTCACTAACCGGTACTTGAGATCAGGCTTTACCTGGAACAATGAAAGAAAGGCGTGATTACTAATAATTTCCAGATATGAGTAATTTTAAAACAGGCCACCAACTACATTTTCCTGAATTGCACGTTAAAGATTAAGATTGGTTGGCAAACGGATTTGAAATTACGTCTAGCCTAATCAAAACACTTTTCAGTTAGGAGGGTCTTCAAGGTCCTCTGATACAAAGAATAAGAACTATTTGACATTTTCATAATTTTGCATTATGTTTTGTTGACAAGACTACTCGATTTTAGAATTAATAGTATGAAATCAAAATTTTGTGGAAAGACAATATTTGATTAACAATTTTTACAAAATGTTTCATGCAATGCAGATAAATATTAAATACTATATCTCACCAAGAACATTGACGAACAGTAAAAGCTCTCAGCCAATTCTTAATATAATGCCGGATAGAATACTAAAAAAAAAATAAAAGGACAAACAAAACAAAACAATAGGCAGCTTCGCGATTTTCAATTTAGGATTAGGTGCGCTCGCGCCTAAAAATAGAGGAAGAACTTTTTAAGGCCACAAAGCTGATCATTATTTTTGTGAAAGTCTGCGTTGACGTATAAATGATTTTTTAAAATATAATGATTAGAGGTGGATTAAAGATAGCTTATAAAGATAATAATAAGGTGGACTGTGGGTATATTAAGGAACACACACAACTCTTTTGTTTATCAGAATAAGTTTCCAGAACGTCCACTAAATAATTACTATTTTAATACCTTCGTTTAGAGTTTCAAATGATTTCCTGAATTTCTATTTCGAATTTCGAAGGACGCGGTTAGGCTTGGCTGGTACCGGATGGCGGTAGCGGTTACGATGCCAATCCAAAAATGGTAGTAAGGCGGTGTTGCCAACATAACAAACATAAGCTGCGCAACTTGGCGGCACGCTTACCAACAAGGTTAATAGTATACTCTTTGACAATAAAGATACTCAACTCCACAAAAAAATTAACTTAGTTTGAACTAACGTAGACATCTTTCATGCTAAAAACACTGCATGAGTTAAATCTATTTGTAGGATATCCAGAATTTTTATGTGATATTACGTTTATACGACATTTTTCATTTGTATTTTTTCCCAAACTACACCATCACTTGCGCCACCCTTACCTAACCTAATTAAATGTACACACACCGACATCAAGCGGCCAAAGCTATCAAAGTTTTTCGAGAAACGTTTAAAATCCAAAAATATTCCACTAAAAAATTAGGATACATCTCTCCCAAAGACTTTCGGTGGAATTCACTCGTTTTGAACAAACACGGTCGACATGGTCAGTTTTTGGAGAGTATTTCACTCGAAGGTTTTTAGAGTGAGAACCGTATTCCTGAATGGATGAAGGCGATTGGAAGACAGGGTGGCATCCCAAAATTGAAATAGTTGCCTTGTCAATGATTTAAGGCGGTGCCCTTCTCCTCCCAGCAGGTAGCCCTCCCGCCGTCTCTGTCGCTCTTCTCGAGTAAGACGGAGACACGTGACGCAACGGTTCTGACCTGAGGTAGCTGCCTCGTCTCACACTTTTCCCTTCTCAGGGGGTATCCTCGATCTCTACCCTCGGGAATGCGTTGAAGGTCGTCCGCCGGTACCTTTTGGTCACCTGACCCTACCCTACCCCCATCCCGCCCTACCTTCACGTGCTTCCATCCTCATTATTCTTGACTTCCTGGATGCTTATTATAGTTCATTCACTAAAGGGCTGGAATCTGGATCCTTTGAAGGGCCTTTGTTTAAGTGGCTCTGTATTAGCCACCAATCTTAACCGAAACTTTACCTTACTTAGACCCACAAAACTGACGTAAATCTTAGGTAAATACTCACTATTTTATGCGAGCGGACTTCACCCTCTAAGTCCTTGCTCTAAGTATCCGACGCTAACAATAAGTTTCTTGCTAGTCGTGGGTACCAGTGACCTAGGTATAAAATAACTACATATTCTACTCGAGAGGACTTGAATTTTTTTGGTAGTATCCGATCAATATTTATGTCTATTTACGTTATTTAAGGGTTTATGACATAATTCAAAGGGACAAGCTGATATTTTTTCAGAGTATATTTAAATTTATTGAGCTCTTTGCTTGGGCACTAACTTTTAGAATAAGGCAACTCTGCTTTGAAAACATTAAAGGTTACAGTTCCTGCCAAAAATACCACATTTTTTTAAAATTATATTTCTCCTTTTTTTTACGTATTTACATCGATTTTTTTTGCACTCTTTCAAATAACGAAAAAACAAAATCACCTCAAATTTTCCCTCTTTTTTTTTTCTTCCCTTAAAAAAAGAAAAAATCTTAATGGAAACAACAATAATAAAACAAGGTCAGTTCTATTTGCACGCCTATGTGAATACAGGGATGACTCGAACGCACGGAAACCAACCTAGAGTATTTTAAATGGGAGGTGACTTGAACGCATGGAAACCATCCTAATACATTTTTAATGGGTCAGCGTGAAATATAAATAGTCACTTCGAAAAAAAAATCTAAATGTTTTTTTAAAAAAAAGGGTTCTTAAATTGTACAAAATGATAGATTTAATTAATGGTATATATTTATTTAATAAGATTTAATATTTAAAGATTTAATTAATAAGCGCATTAATGGTTTAAAATAAGAAGATCGAGCAAAGATAGGCCTGTTATCCTGACTATAATTCCAATATACTCTCTGTTTAGTAGAATGATTTGAATGCAGGCAGACGCATTATGTGTGTGGAACTGTTGACAAGTAAGATTAGGTTGTGGATATATGGGAGTGTAACGTGGTGGTCACTTGGTCGGCGGCACCCACGGAAGGCCGGTGAGCCGCGATGGCGACCGCATTATGGGTGGGTAAACCGCAAGCGCTCGTCTCTCAGCTCGCCTCTTAACCGGAGAAGCAATCCACCTTTGCGATCATACTTGATACCCAAAAAGGAGGACTTCCACCACACCGAAGCTTATTCGCCCGACACTTCAATACCTCATGGTTGGCTCACCCATGTTCGATGCGAGACCCCCGCCAGGAAGTGCCGTCTAGGGCTTCGTTCACTCGATTTTTTTTTCGAAGTTGCACTTCCCGAGTGAATTCTCATACGAGTGAACTCACTGACACTCACAGAAATATTTTCAGGTGCGAAAGAAATATTTTCTGCACAAGAAAATGTTTTCTGATTCCAAGAAAATGTTTTCTGATGCAAAGGAAATGTTTTCTGGTGCGAAGAAAATGTTTTCTGATGCCAAGAAAATATTTTCTGATCACAAGAAAATATTTTCTGATCCCAATAAAATGTTTTCTGAACACAAGAAAATGTTTTCTGGTGCCAAGGAAATGCTTTCTTTTGCAAAGAAAATGTTTCCTGTTGCCAAGAAGAAGTTATCTGAGAGCAAGAAAATGATTTCTGGTGCCAATGAAGTGTTTTCTTGACATAGAGAAAAAACAGTTTCTTCTTGCCGCAAGCATCTTTCTTCTTTGCATATGAACATTTTCTTGAAGTCAGAAAAAATCTTTGTGTAAGGAAAAAAAAACTTCTTGTGGCAAGAAATAAAATGTGTCCCTACATCAGGAAAACATTTCCTTGATCGGAAATCATTGCTGCGGGAGTAGGAATTGTCCAGGGTTATAGCCTTATATAACTCCACAATTCCGCTATAGTTCAAAATTTCGTTTGTATTTAAGACCTGTAATAGCGTAGGTTAGGTTAAGCTTGGTATTGCTCACTGTCACCTCCACTTGGTTGTTGCCTTAAGCGTGATGTCGCTTCCGGCGAATGATCAGCATCAGACTTGTTAGCACGCAAGTGTCCTATGCCTCGCTCTTATAGTTCTGCACAGTTTGGCGACGAAGGTCAAACACGAGGGGTAGGAAACGCAACTTTTAGACAGGAGAGAAATGCGCGAATACCCTTAGATAACGGCGATTCAAAAGTAATGCTAATGAAAACCATAAAGCGGTTTTTACTGAATTAATATTTACAGACTAAAACCTTCCTTGTCGGCAGGGCAGTTGTCACTGGTTTACCCTTTCCTGAGACCCTTTTTAGAGACCCTTTCCTGGTTGCAGTTTTAAATTCAACCTTAAATTGGCTACTTGGCATAATTGCATCTCCGTTTTGGACACGCTAAGCTTTATCTAAAACGCAACAAACACTTGCCTGCGGCAACCATCAGGAAACAAGTTTCAGAGTCAAGTTATACACCCAGCAAGAATTAGCGAAAATACTTACAGCTAGACGAAGTGAAACTAAATCATTTCTCTTGCCGTTGTTTTTTTCTTTTAGCTCCGTGATTTTATATGAATGAGGAAAAAAAACTACATTAAAAATCGAGGTTGATAAGTTATAACTATTTTTAAAGAACACGAAGAATAAACTTTAAAAATTTAAGGGGCCGTGAATTGGCCTCTGGTTGTGAGAATTTCCGCAGGATGTCTTCGTAAATCTTAATATGTAGGCTAGATAGGCTATAGTCTTCTAGACGGAGGAATTCAGAGGAAGAGGCAATGAATAAATTTCCTGTCTTTCTTACCTCACTTCGATGGTGGGAGAAACCGGCTGAACTAGGCCGCGATTCACTTTTTACTAGGCTATTGCCAATAAGATTCCATTCCACATCTTATGAATCCCTGAATAGTCTATGTGTTCACAGCGTGCAAGATCTTTTAACTCAACAACAAAGGGCTCAGGGAAGAGCTCCCTATTGATATAGCTAATCATGGGCTCATCTTAAAAACGACAAAAAACAACAAAAAACAAAACAAAAAAAGTTTAATTTAAAACCGGAAACACGCAAAATTTTATAGTAATCTGACAAACATATACACCGTACAAAACAGAGAAGATAGTCGGTGTAAAATGGTGTCTATACTAGAGTTGATACTCCATGGCAAATCTGAAGTCTATGGAAAAGTAAAAAGATGCTGGGTCATTACGGTAAGAAAAAGTGAAACTCGTTACAACCAAAGGTCGAGAGGTATCAAGGTCGGAAGGTCGGTAGCCATTCTATCTTCAAGGGCTTGTAATCAGATCTGGAGGCTTTTGTTAATGACCTTAAGGGACCCTAAAGGCCCTTATGTAACTCGGCATTGCGTCAATAAGAGAAAGTGTTTATTGCTAATTGCAATTAATGCATGTGTCAAAGTGAAACTGCATTTAAAAAATAAGATGACACATTTTGGTTTGTTTTGCGAGGAGAAAGTTTGCGTACTTAATGCGTCTGTCATCGCCAGAGCGCCATTTCATTTAAAATCAACAATTTTTCTTGTCTTCGATTATTCATGAAACACGCGAAACGAAAATATTCCGGTAATATTCGAATAAAACCATCACTCCAAATCAAGACTTAAAAAAATGACCGCAAAATCAAAGGGATAACGAGTTCTACGTCAATGACTTAAAAGTTGAATCATATATGCGTTCCCAAATATTTCTAGGTAAGGTTAAGTACCTACTAGTAGATTAAAATCCCCTCTAAAAATGAGGGTGCCAAAACCTAACTCATAAGTAAAATGGACAAAGAAACATCAATCAATCTAGTAAGGTTTTGTTTGAGGGCTTTGTTTTGCTTCGGGTCGTAAGGTGGAACACTGTGGTCGGAAAACCAGCTTTTAAAACCGAGAGTGTACAGTAGTTTGTCGGTGGGATTTGGACGTGTATTGCACAATACCTTCCTTCGCCGACATATCACTACCAAGTGAATAGGCCGCTTGTTCGCTATTCGCACTATAAGTGCATGTTTCCCCTGCATTTACGACCCTGTGCTTTTATTTGCACCAACAAGCATGCAGGCAGCATACACAGCCACGCTTTTCAAAGGCGAACAACGCGTCTTGAAAGACGCGCCGTTGAAAGACGCGTCTTGAAAGACGCGCCGTTCCGTAACCTGTTTCTTAGTACATGCAATGCTGGGAAAACGTCTATCAAACTTTTCCTACTTTCCTATTTTCCGGGATCATTTTACGTAAGTATACACAATATGTATTCTTAAATAAAATCAACCTAGTAAAAATGATACACCTATTTTAGGGAATTCTTTGGGTGTGAACATACAACGGGGGCAATGCCTATTTTTTTAAAAGATAGACGTATGTTCAGCCATATCATTTAAAATAATCACGATTGATAAAGGACTAGCCCGGTTTTGATCCTAAGTAAAATCCGGACATGCTCAGACAAATCCAGGAAGAAAAATATCCTCAGAACTAAAACAAGACAATCCGCGGACGAAAACCGGACTATTATTTTCATACGGAAAGGTCTCGGCGAGAGCTTCTCATTCGTATGGCTGAACATCGGTATCTTTAAAAATAGGGGAGTACCACAAATTTTCGTAATTTCTCAAGGTACACCTATGTTCAGCCATAAAAGGTCTTGACGAGAGCTTTCTGTTGATGTGGTTGAACATAGGTCTATCTAGTAAAATTACCAAAATATGTCCTATTCCGTTTAATTATCACCCTCTACACTCCTTAAATCAGATTTTAACTTTTTACAGTGCTCGTTTCCACGTTGTTCGCTAATTAAAGGACAAGAAAGGTCAGGTTAAGTAACATAACGTAGAATCACATAAAGTTTATTTCACGTTATGGAAAAAATGGGTTGAGATGCACTATAGCATAATCGTTCGGGCAACTAGCAGTCAAAAAAGTATCGACCGCTCCAATTTTTTAAAACCTCCGTAAATTTGAGACAAAACGAGATTCGGCAAAAAACTACGATCACATTGTAAGATCTCTTGAAGATCTAGCGATTTTATTTCGTGCTTTTGTGACGTATCTGTTTCCGTTTCAAAGTTAAGGAGGTTTAAAAAAATTGGAGCGGTCAATACTTTTTACTGGTAGTACACCCCTACACTAGGTCATCTTCAACTCCCTAGCGGGCGAACCAGTTATGAGCTACATTGTGCAGACGCCGCGTGGCTTTGTCCACTGTAAAAACGTCTTTAGCTTCCAGAGACGCGACATATTCGACTTCCCCAGTAAACGTTTCTTCCTCCCAGTCGCCTTAAAAAATAGCAAAAAAATATGAAGATAGGATGAAGAGCAGCCGGCGGGCAGCATTCGCTCGTGGGATGGTGAAGACGGCCGATGGACCGGTTTTTCGCTCGCGGCTTCGGCGCGCCCAATCTGGCTTTGGGTCTCGTTTCACTGTCCAAAAGAGGATAGAAGCAGAAGGAGACGGGAGATGCCCGACTTGTGATCCGGCCAACGGACCGGCCCGGCCCGACAGGCCGACGCGGGCCGAACACCATCTTCGGCCCGATTCGGGTTCGATCCGGGCGTTCACGGCCCGGTTAAAGCGCGGGTAACTCCTTCCACATCGGAGTAAGTTGACCGCATCTTAACGCAGCCCGCTAAAACTCCAGCAAGACGCGACCTTACGGAAGACCTAAACCAATTAAACTTTTAACCTTCCTTGACCTAACCTTACTCGACCTAACCTTAGTAGACCTAAACTTAGTAGACCTAACCATACTAGACCTAACCATACTAGACCGAACCTTACGATACGTAACCTTGCTAGACCTCATTTTACTAGACCTAACCTTACTAGACCTCATTTTACTAGACCTAACCTTACTAGACCTAAACTCACAACACCTAACCTTACTTGACCTAACCCTAGCAAACTCAACCTTACAAAACCTAACCTAACCAAACAAAACTTAACCTTACAAGACTTAACTTTACAAAACCTAATCGTACTAGACATAACCTCACTAAACCTAATGTCATCATACCTAATTTTCCCAGACCAATTTCAAAAGATATACCCTCACTAGACCTGATCTCTACAAGCCTGACCTCAGCCTGCCATTAATAAATCTATATTTGATAAACATAATTCAGGTAAACCTAACCTTTTGAAACCTTGTTTATACTTGAACTTATTTAACTTACTGTAATTAAGGGAGGCTCTTTGTATATATAACGGTATTCCTCATAACTCTAGACCTAGCTTATATTTCCATCCTCGCAATCCCTTACTTGATCTGGTGTAGAAAAACCTACCCTTTCCAAAAATAACTTCACTTACCTTAGTTTTACCATAATACCTAAGTCAACACCCTCAGGCACTCATCCAAGGTTGGAAAATTTCTGATCAGTTCCCTAACTGCCTGATTAGAGCCCTCATGGGCTTTGGATCAGCAAAATGGCACATACCGCCTGTAATAAGAATTTCATCTTAAAATAAGAACAGCCATGCTTAAAACAAGGAACAGGTTTTCTTTTCACAGTGTAGTCTGCACATAGTGACATGTTTTGCCACTTTCCTTGTTCCCACGGTCTTGTGAGATAAAAGTGAAATGTTTTCCATTGTTGTGTTTTGAGAAAAAATTGAGGCCAAGTTAAGCTCAATTTCAAGGTTAAAGACTAAAATAGCCAAGAAACTCCGGATTCACGGGAGAAAGTGTGGCGGGTCACAAGATAACGAGATAATCGCTGCCCGAACATTTAAAAAGTAATTACGAGAATTTCTCAACTTAGATAGTAGATGTGAGTTACTTTCAGTTTCGGACTTCGTGAGGTGATGTTGAACTTTCGTTTTTACTAGTTTAGATCCGACTTAAGAATGTCAAGAGGCAAAAGGAGGCAGATTGAAGTAGCACGCCACAACTCCATTCGAAGCAGCAAAGTTTCGCATTGTATTCAATAGCTCCTATTCGAAGATAAGGTTAGGAAAGATACTTTAAGGAAAGTTAAGGTAATGTTTTGGGGGGGTAGCTGTGATTCGGGTTATTTATTTTAAAAGGTTAGCTTGAAATAGAAAATCAAATTAAGGTGAGCTGACATATTGAATTAGATACAAAGGGTTTGGTTAGTTAAGCTTAGCTAATATTATTTACTCCTCTATGAATACAATGATCTCACTTGTTGACACTGAACTTAAATAGTAGTCTTTGATTAATTAAAGATGGTAACGTAATATTTTGAAATGCACATATGTGATTAGCTTATGTTGGTTTAAGTTTGGTGAGGTTGTGTTAGCTTAAGTTAGGTCAGGTTCAGTAAGGTGAGGTTGGATAAGCTTACGTTTGGTGAGGTAAGTTAAGGTGAGGTTGATGTTGGGTATAACAACTATATACCGGCGAAAAAAGACTGACAAAATTACAACTTTTAGACAAAAAAATTCACTTGGTTACAGTTGCTAAAATTGGAATGTTGACAAAAAATAGTAATGGCGACAAAAAATGAGTTTTATTTCGACAGATACGGTTATAGTCTAGGAGCAAAGCGCGATTGTCAGTGTCACAGATATTTGATACTGTGACAAAATCATTTTTTGCTAATTCGTATCAATCTAAAACTGAAAAAAAAGATTAAAAAAGACGTTAACGCCATCTGTTGTCGGGCAAGCAAAACAAATCGTCTGTTCTTTGAACTAAACTTTCACCCCTAAATCGTAATGAGTGGCAAGTGACAATGTATGTGGGTCTCCTCTCTCTTTCTCTGAATAAAGTTGCTCTATGAGATAGAAAGAGCACGCGCTACGACAAAGGATTCCTTTCACCTCCACTTTCGCATAAAACTTCAATCTCGATTCACAATTACACTTCACAAGGCAGATGTTCACACTTAAAGATTGCATTTCCCACCTAGTGCTCCACCTAAGTTCCACCTCCCTTCAACTGGTGACCACCAGCGTGCGGTTAAGTACCGCGGCTCGCTGTCGCTCCGCTTAGGCGACTAAAAGGTGGAACTTGATGAAAAATCGAACCTCTCGAATCGACTGTGTTGGCGTCCCGAAATTTCCGCATTAAAAAAATGATTATACGGTAGGCCTGTAGACGAGACTAGATTCGGAAAACTGCCGCAGGTCTTGACTTGGGCTGCTGCGCCCACATCAAAATGGCCAGGCTGACCCACAGACCTAGATACTCGCTTCTCAAGATTATCTCTAGACTTAGGTACCATTTTTAAGATTCATCTCTTTCAACGGGTAGTGCGCACATTTAAGAATAGATATTGAGAAATACGCATTTTGGAGACAAATATTTATCAGCGATAACTCCACCTTTTTTCTCTCTCTCTCAAAATTTATAACAAAAAAATTTAAAAAAACCAGCTCTTCAAAAGAGAAATAATGTTTATGTTTATTCTCATGCCACATGCACGAAATATATTGTACGATCACGTACAAAGCCCAAAATCCTCTTTTTTTAAATAAAGTTGATTTAATTCAATAATCTAATTCAAAGCTATATGCAGCTTTGAACAAGATTTCTAAGACTAGGGACAGGATGACGATAAAAATCTAGTATACACGCACACAATATACATATATACAGTACCGGTCAAAAGTATGGACTCACTTTTTTTCGTTTTTTAAAACTGCTGTAGAAATAATTGGACCAGTGGGTTAAAAATGTTCGTTCTGAGCTTAAAATGTTTGGACAACATCTCTAAACAAAGCCCATGAGATTTGGTTCCGATTAGATTGTTTTTGCACCCCCTGCAACCCTTAACGTGAATCCTTGAAGAAAACAGTGCAAAATTTGCTCAAGAAATTTTCGTATCCTGTTTTACAATCTAGGCCTATGTTTCGGAAT
>Ga0058701_10002861_pt1 | contig 13389 bp, 12 predicted proteins | sample AgamicOrMae_FD_97039 | JGI IMG/M metagenome (GOLD analysis project Ga0058701, IMG submission 97039) | Agave microbial communities from Guanajuato, Mexico - Or.Ma.e | ecosystem: Host-associated > Plants > Phyllosphere > Phylloplane/Leaf | place: Guanajuato, Mexico | collected 2012-06-04 | reverse complement strand
TCTGTAGCACTTTTACCGAGATTAAAACAAAATTTAACGCAAACACGCTGCTCCTCCAACTGCTTCATTTTTGCCGGCGCAACAATTGTACCGCAGGTCGGTGCAGGGTCAGACAAGAATCGCTGTCGCACGGCAACAAAACACTGCAGAATGACGCGACAAGCGGCGTCGTGATTGTCAAACACACCGCTAGATGGCAAACCAACGTTCGTTTCAGTACGGCAAACGGTTCGCGCGCACCGAGCTCAGTCCGGTCTTTTTTTGTACACACACAGTATTTATCCAAGCAAATCCATGCATGTTGGTCTAAAATCAATTGACTTCAATGAATAGCATACCATAGTGCCTTTCCGATGTTTTAACATTTGATTTTTTTCCCTTTGCTTTTGAGATTACTGATCAAGAGCGACTTGCTCAAACAGGCCTCTTATAAAATAAGGCAAGGGGCTAACGTGGCAATAAACAAAACTGCTTTTGCTCGTTAAGAAAAAATATTAATAGAATATAAAATAGGTAATATCCCCCTTCAGCCTCAACAGCGGATTCAACCGATTTGGATGATCAAATGTAACCCGAGAAAAACACTTCGTGGGCCTTATACGTTGGGTACAACAAACAACCTATACGCATCGTAGGTACTTTTTAGCGAATTTTTTATGCCACATACACGGCGCCATATTCGACGCCGTATACGACACGGCGCCGCATACGATGGGTCGTATACGGAATTTTCGGTACGCCGCTAATAGGGGCCGTGTATACGGTCACACTGTTCTTGCCGCACGAGTGAGAGTCGCATACAGATCGTATACGGATCGTCTACGAATTGTTTTTCAAAGTCGTATAAGGCGTCGTGTACGCACGCCGCCATGGTATGGCGCATACGGCGTCATGATCACGGTGGTATCTTCTACGACGCCGAATGCGATGCGCGACCAGTTGACGAGAAAACTCCTATGCGAAAATGTGATCCGTACAACGCTAATAGCGAGAGAATACAGTGCCCTGCTCACTAATCCAAAATGTTAGAATTTTAAATTGTGCAACTCCTTGAACATCACTGAACAACATCAACATTGTATCAAAGCCTAGAACCATTAGAAGGGCAATTAGCGTCACCAAAAGTACAAAATTGATTCCCTTACGCTAAAGTTTATAACATTCTTTAAAGTATGCTTTGCAAGGTGCCAAGTCATGCTCATGTATTATGAGAAAATACGGTATTTGCTACTACAACGATTTCGACTGTTTTCTTTCGTTCAACTGCTCATCCAAACACAACACGGGAGCGAGGCGGGAAAAAGCAGACGGTAAGGGAAAACGAATGAGGTCAATCAAGTCAAATAAGGTATGGTAGTCCTAGCGATTCAAGTATGAACAAATTTTGATAAAATTTTGCATGAAGGTTCCCTAAGCCAACACGCTTCCAAAACACGCTTTAAAAAATAGGTTTCCCTTAAAGCGGGCAAACAAACCCGCGTACCTCCATCGCGCCCGACCCGTTAGGAGTACTGGTACTATTAAAGAAAAAAAAACGTCCACCCCCACCCCCCGTAACTACCTGGACATCCGTGCGCTGCGGTTGCCTACCTCAGCTTGAAATCAGACAGGTGATTGGCTGATGCCGAGCTAAGGTAGGCAACCGCAACGCACCGACGTCCAGGTGGTTGCGGGGGGAACGTTTTTTCTGTCTATGATAGTACCTGACATTCACCGGTTGAAAATTCTTTTTATGCTGAAATTTAGAGTCCTGCAGGACTTATTTTGGTTTTCGAGAACATTGCTCACCCATTAATCCGTTTTCACTGTCAATAAATTGCTTATCATTACTCAGAACACGGTTTCGCAGCAAGCGGAAGAGAGAAAGACTGGAAAAAACAGAAGCAATGAAAAGAAATCAGAAACTTTGCAACATCGCCTTTTGTTTCCGATGCAATATATCTCCAAGAGTATCCATTTTTTTATTAGTTTTTTTGAGTCGTTTGCTTAAAATGTGAAACGACGTTTATTAAAGGAGTTATGAAAAAAATCAATTTGCTTAAAATTTAAATTCAATTTATGTGCCAAATACTATAAATTTTGATCTATCGGACGGTAATTCCTCTCTTTACCAGGGATTGGGAGCGCAGAAGGAGTGCCCGACGAACCATATTTTCGAATTTCCCCGGGTCAGTAGTCCCTGCACATGAGACTGCTCTTCTCATGATGCTGGTCGAAGTTCAGAATTTGTGGGTCATCCCTCTGATGTGTTAACGAGGTTTAACATAAATGCCCTATGATCTGTAATTAACTTGTTCGTAATAAAATATTTGTTGTTGTTTGTGTTTCGTGATTAAAACCAGTGCATTCCATTTTTATTTGCATTCCAGACCGATGGGAGGTCGGGGACAAGGATCTAGATGGGTGTGACGCGAACGCTGACGTAACTGATCACGTGATTTGGGAACTTTGTAGAGCAAAATGGCTGACGACGAGTCATGGAAATTACGGGAAGACGGTTATTTAAATATAGATTCAGAGTCTAAAAGCGTTATTTGCCATCCTAATTTAAATGTAATTCTTGTTGTAACAAAGTCCAATGAAGTTGTAGTTGTTGACGTTAATACGGGCGTGGAATTGCAGAGGAGTACCCTCTCTGGTAAGAGCCGTGTTCAACTTGGGCTTTATTAGGCTATGAAACCTTATAATGATTAATAGATTTTCGAAATAAAGAGGGTGTGGTACTGCTTGCGTTTTTAATATATTGAAGATAAATATTTTCTCGATTTTGTAGTGCATTTTCAATGCGTGTTGTTTCCTGTAATACATGCTATGTTGGGTGTTCGTGCCTTTATTTACAAACGATTATTTTTTTATTTACGTTTTTTTTAGGCCTGTCAGTCAGTTTCCAACTCAAAACCGAGTTCCTTTTCCCGATATTTTTGTTAGATTTCTACTTAAGGCTTCCTGCCCATTTTGAAAAGCTGTTTCAAACGTGTTATTTAATAATGTCGTCTTGCGCGAAAGCTAGGTTATGTCTACCACTCATCCACATCCATGCATTGTTGCGACTTCAAGCTAGTTATTCATTTATATTTTACCATACTTTTCGACGGATAACTTCAAATTTTTCCGATCTATTTTATTGTTACTGCCTACCATTTTTACGGCGACTTGCAAGTTTTACGAAATGCTGTTATGACGTATACGTGAATTTTCGACTGGGCCCCTCGCAAAGCATATTTTTTTAAAAAATGTTAATTACTTTACCGTAAGGGAATCAATTTCGTACTTATGGTGACGATTGCCCTTCTAATGGTTCTAAGCTTTGATACAATATTGATGTTGCTCAGTGATGTTCAAGGAATTGCACAATTTAAAATTATAACATTTTGGTTTAGTGGGCAGGGCACTGTATTCTCTCGCTATTAGCGTTGTACGGATTACATTTTCGCATAGGAGTTTTTCGTCAACCGTCGCGTCTCGCGTGAAATTTGATGTACACAACGCATTAAGTGTTTATCTCGAGTAAAATGACTTATTTGTGCCACTGGATCGCGAGGTCCGAGCCAGTTTCCTTTACTTTTTCAAGTAAAACCTATCATAATGAAGTTTTTATGACAATTTTGAAGCATTTTACCAGAATTTTTGAGTTAAGTCTGATGTAGCAAGTTTTACTCCATCAAGGACTGTATTAGCAGGAATGTCTAATTAGAGAGGGCAATTTGGTGCTTGGGATTTCTGCACCTTTGCTTTGATTATTCTTCTTGTTTTTGGATTTGTGAACAGGATCATTCAGTATGATCTGAAATATTTTATTGTGGGTTATTTATAATGGCACGTTTATATATTTTCAACTGTGATTTAAAGATGATTTGCCTGAATTAGGCATGATATCTAGGTATTATCTTTATTTTTTAGATCTGCTAAATCTTAATTCCCAATGATTATTTTTGTTTTACTTGAATATTTTATGTTCATTATCAGATGTATGGATTATTTGTGCATTTGTCAGGATAGGAATGATAACCTTTTTCTAAGGCTAAAACTTTGTGTCAAGTTTGATTCAAAGTATGCGTTTACAGCAAAATCAATCAGTAGTATGAGTCCACAACAACTAAAATAAAAATCTGTGAGAGTTTTTCTAATGTTTGACTTTACTTCCAACAGCAGCTGTAGGTGGTAATGTCCAGGGAACATATTTACCAGGATATGACAAATTATTATTTACTGACGGATATACACTGGGTGTACGTAGTGATTACAATGGCGTTATATTGCTTGATACAATTCTGCAACCACCTGTTCAAAAGCCTGAAGATGTTGTCAAGCTGGAAATGCTTTCCTCTGAGGTATGTTGAATTTTAATATCAGAAAAAAGATGAAAATGCTCAATTGATGAATTTGAAAACCATAGTGCAGGTGATTTTTTTTCTGTGTGTCTGTTAAAGTAGACATAATACAAATTGACCTAAACTGTATTAATAATAGCTTTTTTTCGGAATGGCCCAAAGGTTTAATTCTTGTCGTTATTCTATGAGCTGGATATTTCTTCATGTGCTAAAATAAGTGCAAACAGCTGCAATGCTCAGAAATATAACCTATCAATTATAGAAACAGGCAACCCAATTGGCCACCATAAAAAACAATCAAGGCCGTGAAGTTCACCACAAATAATTGTCACCTCAAAATTTAATGCTTCTCTGTGGAACGAATCAGGAAACCCTGTTACTTTTTAAGGATACTCTCGAGGTTGCCACGAATCTAGATATAAGTGAAAATGGGGCAATGTCAGGGAAGATAAAAGAATATCCCATCGGAATAAAAATGTCAGGAAAAGTCGTAGGGAATCGGAAATAACGGGAGGATAAAGTTTCATTAAAGTTGCCAACAGCTGAGACTGGTTGGTTGGAAATACAAGGGATAATCGTTGATAGTGTCTGGGAAATGTCAGGTAGTTGAAAGTCGGATTTTGTAGCAACCTTTACGTATATTCTTCAACGGAGGTTAACGCCTGATTAACCGTTACTTTTCTGCAGTGATTAGAAGAGGATTGGAGAGAAAACGTTTCCTGATTTAATATTTTTTGCTGTGCAGGCAACGCTTCTCTGCCGATGTTTACGGAATATGGACGTGCCAGGTGTATACCAAACAGCAGACGTTATCCATGCCTTCGGCAAATGTGTGAGGGAGACGGAAAAGCCAAGCCAAAAGAATGTCAAAGCACAAAAGGTAATCTAGTCAGCCAAGTGACGCCCTAACCTCTAAAAATGCAGATCTCGCCTCTGAAATAATATTTTTAAAATGTTAATGGTGCTAGTCACACAGTTTAAGTTTTAACGCTAAACCTACGAAATAATCGTTTTTCAGTGGGCTACTGTGTGCGTGGAGCTTCCTCTCAACACGCTCAAGGTAGTCTGCGCTGGTCTGGCGTCGGAACTGAAAACGTTAAATCGTCGAGTGCCCGTGTTACCCGTAGCGTCGGCCCTGAACGAGCGTTTAAATTCCCTTCTGCCAAGTTGCCCCGTCGTGGACGTGGGTAGCGGGGCGGAGCGCAGCCAGATGTACAGCGAAGCGGCGCGCAGACAGACCTTCGCCAAGTGGCCACATATGAACTACAAGTAAGATTATTAACCAGAAAAAGTTGCCTAAAAGTTTGAGTAACTGATCCCCGTTCAGCCATTATACTTGGCGAATTTTTGCCGTGGGAGCGCTCAAACAGCTCGAATTTGGAAACAATATCAATATTTTGTGGCTTGGAGATTTGTTAAACAGCTTAAATTCTTCGTTTAGTCTTTCTAGAGGTCGTATTATCACATCAAATACAGTACGATAATCACGTATGAATTTTCATTGTTTCGTAAATACATAAGTAATCTAAGGGTAGCTGCAAATCTGTACACCGTTTACAAGGATATCAGAGGTGTAGTAAACGGACATCAAGGGAAAATTGACAAAATTGTAATTAAATATCAGACAGATTTCAGCAGAATATTTAAAAGTATCTGCTCTATGTACCTAAACTTTAGCCAGATATCAGCAGTAAGAGAGTAAAAAACGAAAAAAAATCGCTGAAAACAGTCATGTTTTGACCGAACCAAACAGCTTGATATAAAGTATATTAGACGGATGTCAAGACCTTTTGTACACCAGATAACATGAGTTGTCACCCCGTGTAAGTAATTGTATTAACATTGTGTCTTGATCGGGTTATTGGATCAAAATCGATTTGAAATTGACGGTAATATTCAGCTACCCACGATCTCTTGACCTAGGTAACTGTATTTTGGTAAGGATTGTATTTAAAGAACCGGCTTTGCTTCCAGATGGGCTTTACCTGACCAGATGGCGCAAGCGGGCTTTTATCATCAACCAAACGCTCAAGGAGATGATCGAGCCATGTGCTTCACGTGTGTACTGTGTTTGGTGTGCTGGGAGCCCATGGACGAGCCTTGGTACGTATGAGGAAACTGTCTTGACGCGTTTTTCCTGTTTTATTAACAATGCTTTTGATGATAGGTCCGAACACGAGCGTCACTCTCCAACGTGCCCTTTCGTCAAAGGCGAATACACTCAGAATGTGCCTCTGCCCGTGACGAACGCCACGGCGCCAGCTATTCCTCTGGTTCGTCACGTCGCCTCGGCCACGCCCAGCTCGTCTCAGGACCGCACAGTCATCGGCTTGTCGTCTGTGCCAGAGCTAGCCATTACGGCTTTCTCTTCTGGGGCAGTTACTATCTGGAACGTTGAGAGACAGTTAATAGTAAGTGATGGTTATTTTTATGTACAGTTTGGATCCGCGTATTCGCTTTGCGGAACTCCCCAGCGGCCGAACCTGGGAGCTTATCTAATGACTGGTAAGGTGCGACGGTTTGTAAACATTGCATACCATCAACCTGTCAGCTGTGAACTTGCGATACGTTTGTGAAGCGTTGAATTCGAATACCGTGCCTGTAGAAGAAATACGAATTTTTTTCAAGATCAGCGGACCAAGTATCATCAAATATGCGTCCCTCCGTTCACGAATTTGTGGTTATTCATCAAAGGAAAGTTTGTATCCGGGAGAGCAACATCTGTGGCTCACAAATCCTCTCATATTTCGATATAACTATGCACATTTGACTCATCTTAGTAGCACGGCATTGCTGTTAACTCTGTTCGATCGAGGTGACGGTTGACAATGTTTACGAACCGGCGCACTTTCCCACTCATATCATGAGCTTCCAGATTTGGCTGCTAGGGAGTTCCGCAAAGTGAATGGAGACGGAGGCATCAGATTTGGTTACTGTTATGTTAAGTAAGGTTAGGTCTCGTACATCGTTTGTTTCGGCTTGGTGGCGCAAGGTGAAACACAAGCGTTTGTATTGCCATGTGGGAAAATTGCCGTGTGTGTTGTTGGAATTATTGGTGTTAATCGAGTGCTTGTTTTTGTGTGCAGAAAGAAGCAAGTTTTGTGGTATCAGCGGCCGAGCCAAGGATAGAGCAGCATCATGAATGTCAGCTGAAGCAGGAAAGGCAGCAGAAAGAGGAGTGGGAGGAGAAGCATATCCCGGAGGAGGACATCGGTGTATGTGAGACAGACGATTCGGTCGACAGGGACCACTTCTCCGAAGTTCCCCGGCCGCCCAAGGAAGCTTGGCTGGACTCACAAGAAAGCGAGTTAGGTCCCACCAAATCAAGCTACGGTAAGAGAGAGTGACGGAAGCTTGAGTAGTATCCTGGTCCCTGTGTGTGACTTTGGCTTGTTGTCCCGCAGTGAGCCCGAACAGAGTGGAGTTGAGCGGCGCCGCAGTGGTGGGGCGGCATCGCAAGGAGGCTGTCGCCGTCGTGGGCCTCTCCATCCAGAGCGCCAGCCAGCCGTTGTGGGGAGGTGCATGTGATGTAGTGCGCTTAATGAATAGTGCCAATCAAGCTAGCAGCTGTGATTCAAGAGCATTGGACATAATGCAAGTGAACCAGGACATGAAGCGAGGCCGCCTGGGAAGCGGTCATTCGCTGTACCTGGCGGTCTACGATTTGAACCAAAACGAGTTCGTGGAGGAGATGAGTGAGGACGAAGACAGTGGGAGCAGCGGGAGTAACGAAGTGGCCAAGCCCAACGGGAACGTGAGCGGGGGTAGTGGTAGCGGCAGTGGCGGAAGCGGAAGTGGGGGAAGTGGCAGCGCGGGCACGGGCAGCGGAAGTGCAAGCAAAACGTCCACCTCCCAGGCCGGGGGAAGCACAAAGCTCGTGCTGGGCACGGGCACCAGCAAGTCGTCCCCAGGCACCCGCCAAGACCACCACCTCTTCCAAGAAATGTTTTTATCCAAATTTCTCTACGATTCGCCCCTGATTCAGGACGGCGACGGTATTATTATTTCTTCGGGCGCAACCTGTATGATGAACACCCTCGGCTTCACGCCGGCGTCGAACCTGTACAAAAACTCCGAGTACACGATGATCACCTCCCCGGTGAACCTTGGTTCCAACGCCGGCAGCACCACTCTCGTGGCGCCTAGCATCTTCAACGGTTACATCGCCGACTCCAAGAAAGCATGCTCAAATAACAAAGTGACTGTCCCGCTGAAGTGGAAAGCTTGCGAGCCAGTCGCTGTCCAGTGCATCTCGCTACCCGAACCGTACTGCAACTGCACAGGCTTGTCGATCAAGGGCATATACCCGTCGAAGGACGGCAAGCACGTGTTTGTGGTGTTAGTCGATAGCGCGTTCCTGTCAGATGTCTATAACATGTGTTCAACCAACTGTATCGACCCAGACGCGGAATGGAGCGAGATGAGCCGGAGTGTGATCCTGGTGTACGCCCTGGACGCGTCGGGCGGCGTGATCCGCGTGGAGAAGACGCCGGTGCGGATGCACCAGCTGGCCGACGTCGGCGAGACGCCCGTCGAGGTGGTTCTGTTCCCGCTGCTAGATGACACGCGCAAAGATCTCCACGGGATCATCGCCCTTGTCGGCGTTGACGGCACTGTCAGAGTCCTGGACTTGAACACTCAGCGCTACATCGCCCAAAACCAGCCACCTGTTGGAACCAAATTTGTATCGGCCACTTTCTGTAATAGTGAGTTGATATCTCTTCCTGTAAATTTCGAATGCTACAAAGACGCTTCGAGTTGTCACTCAACGAAACTTCTTTCGACTATTTTTTTTTTCTCAACGGAGTCTTCTTACGGTTCTTATGAAAAGTGGCTAGCACACAGATTTTTTTATCGTAGAAAAGTGTGTAATGCAGCTTAGAAAATGCTATTTTTTTGTTGATATGCCCAAAACTACTTTATGATAGGTTTAGGAGCAAGGTCGCTGTCAATCAGGAACGGTCTCGTAGCTTTGGGAAGGCGTACGCGGGCAAGACGAGCTCCTTGAGCGGGAAGGGGAAAGAGACCACGTTGAAACAGCCCGGCTCTTCTGCTTTAGCGAAATTATCGTTCTAAATACTTAGTATACTTTTTTTTTGTGATTGTAACAATGGACTTCATCTCTGGAACAAGTGTTCCGTGTGTATACTCATTTCCCATCGTGTGTGTTTTACTTGATTCAGACATGCCGTCAGCCCTAAACTGTCGACGAAGATTTTAACGCAATTTATGTATGTCAATTCAAGTACGATCTCAGGTTTGCCCAATTCATTATTTCTGAAATTAAAAATATCACCGAGGCAAGCTTTAGGGAAGGTTAACCTCGGTTACCTTAACCGAGGGTTGGTTCAACGACTTATGATAGGTGAACTTACGTTGAAGCAGGTTAGCTAACGTTATGTGAGATCTATTTCATTATCGGTCGTGGCTATCCGCCCGCTTAAGAAGGGGAAAAACGTGTGCCGCCCGTTAGAATTGAACCTTCAACCACTCGATTTGTAGCGTTGCACGCTATCATCTACGCCAAAGCTACGGCATAGTGGCGGCTGATCCAGGAAAGGGAATGAGGTTTGCACGGACCCGCATTGCGATGGCGGGCGGATAGCCACTTCCTTCATTTTATCTGAAGAGAAATTTTTTAAACCTGCCAAAAAAAATGCCAATTTCATTCAACTTGAACCTTCAAGCCCCTTTCGGGCACTTGTCGACTCAAATTTTAAGCCCGCCAACTTTCGGAGAAGGGCTTAATAATTTCGTTCGTTTGATTCTCGATGTAGAAACGCTATTGAACTAACTTGTTTCGTCGCAGATTTGGAGAGCTTGTGCGCCTGCACCAACAAGGGATCACTTCACTTTTTTACTGTGAGAGAAGACTCGCCTCGGCGAGACTCGCTGGAGGAGTCCTTCGCGGAAGGAGCGGTCGCCGAAGACGTTCAGGCCGAAGGTGCCCTGGCACAACCGCCGCGTTCTTTATTTTCGCCTACTTCGTTCGCATCCAGGTGCGTCCCACTAACGAGACTTCCTCTTTGAAAGAAACGGAGTTTGACGGGTTTGTTGTGTGCAGGGAGTTGTTAGTGGACGGTCCTCTGGGCATCTCCGAGCTCCAGCTGCTGTGCGAGTTGACGGCCTGCGAGAACCTAACGCCGTGCTACGCGGCCGACGTGCCGCCGTGCTGGTCTGAGATGCTCCAGGCACAGAAGCAGCGTCGCCACCCGCAGCACCTGCAGCAAGGCGACGAGGCCCAGCATACGCGAACCTGGAGACTTAAGAGCGATTCGTAAGTAAAAAAAAATTGCGAGAGCGTTTTCTGGAAACACGTTCGGGACGAGCGGAATCTCGCTTACACGTCCAAGCCAGGACTCGAAAATTTGAACGTAGAACTGAGAGGGACATGCAAGTGAAAATAATCTTCCATATAACGCCATGTAAAGTATTCTGGACGAGACTATACCAATTGTACGTACCATGTGAGTTGCGAGCCCCTGAGGATTTTCTGAAATGACGATACAACCTGCTCGACACGAGTGCCACGCGTGTCGTCCACTACAGGCTGAAAAGCCAGGAATCCAGTCCGTAGTAGGCAACACGCATGGCACTCATGTCGAGCAGGTTGTATCGTCTTTTCAGAAAATCCTCAGGGGATTGCAACTCACGTAGTACAAACGAGTGGGACTTACTAATGAGAGACGTATAACTGAGGCTCTACTGTACCTATTTTGTCTGAATCCGCTATTCTCTACTTTCAGAACAACATGGGATGAGCATGTTTTTGAGCTGATGCTCCCGAAGACCTGCACCGTGGGTCACGTCTACTTAAAAATTTGTCTGCATTCTCCTTGTCCCGCTGTGCCAAATATTGAAGTGAGTCTGCTTCGGCCGAACGCCGCCGGAATCGGTTGCACCAACTCCCCGGCGTCCGTCGAAGACTTCTCCTTCAGCCCAAATAACAAAGGTGAGCGAGGTGGACCTTTTACTGAATCCAGAGGGAAAATCCCATCTTCCATCACATCCTCAGTTTGAAATGTTGCATTTGCTACTTCTTTGGCTCCACCCTGGTTCAACTGCCGTCATGAGCAATGACTCAAAGCCGCGTAGGTTAGGTTACTTAAGGTTTGGCTATTTTTCTCGAGGTGAAGCGAAGTTACAGATACTTTTAAATGATGGATTGAATACCTGTTGCATTACTTCTATTCAGCAGTTGTCAATAACTCTGGCATCTTGTCACTTCGGACTAACCTCCTGATCAAAGATAAAGGTTTGGTGGTTCTTCACGTTACAAAGATTCGGTTGACCTAGTTTAGCTTCAAACAAACATTGGGTTTACGGACGTTAATTTAACCGAGGCCTGGTCAACCAAGGTTAGCTCAACCAAGGCAAGGTGTAACGTGTTTAATGTTAAATGAGGTTGAACAAGTTGGATGAAGTACCTATGTTGTCCTAGACTTCGATAGACTTACTTTGGTTTTCTTAACCTGTGATTGGTTTTCCTAGGTAATTTTGGGTTCCTCGTTCCTCGCCTTTTGCTTGAAAGGTGAAAGACGAGAAGTACAAAAATGCAGCTTTAAAAGTGTACTGTGCGCTGGAAACTGATTCGGTCTATCTATTGTTCGCAGCTTCCGAAAATCCTGTCACTTCTGAGGAATACTTGCGGAGTCACAATACGGAAGTGCTGTGCGGGCCCGTCAAGCTAGCTTCGTGTTTAGATTTGTCTGACCAATCGGGTACCATTATGCTTACTAGTTCCAAATTACTCCGAAGTCGTTGCCGCACGCTCCAGGTTCACCTTAAAGCTCTTAGCGAACCAGGAAAGGTATGCTTCGACAACTGAACAGCGATCAACACAATCGCATTCGTCAGTTGTTTGCCCTCGCTCAAAATTTAGCCCATATTAAGTTTATGATACGTGAGATACTTTAGCCCACATTAGCTTAGATTTATACCATGAACAATGAATTACCGTTTTCCGAAAATGACTAGAGTTTGATATGAGGGCTTTGTTAAGGTCCTGCGTTTTTAGCGCGACATTTGTTGTTTATTTATATCATACATTTGTTATATATTGTTATATGAACACATTTCTTTGTAGCCTGTTTCAATAACCATGCAGGTCAGTTGCTGTTTAATCCATTAGTGCCCATAGTATTCAGAGTTAAATTTATCTTTTTAACTCCCGCATGTTTCAACAAATTAAAAATGCAATAATTTTTGGTCAGTTATCAGATATAGTTTTGAAAATTCTGAGAGAGTATTTTTTTTTAATCATTATTGTATTGTTTATTGTTTGACGACTTTCTGTGCAGGCTTCAAAGAGACGTAAATATTTTTTTAGTTTAGTAATGACTTGTGTGCACATTTTAGCTTATTCCGAGTGGTATTTGTGGGCGTACGATTTAGTAAAAGTTTTATCGATAGAAAATGTATAAATTCATTAAAACGCTTTATTACGACTCGCTAAGTTGCTAAAATATTTGAAGGAGTTTTATTTTCTTTTTTTTACGTTACTTTTTGCTCCTGAAACTTGACCAAAATATATTCTCTTTGATTGCAGTCTAATAGTAGCCGCAGTTGTGAGAAAGGTAAAAAAACACGGGAGCGCTTAAAAAGTGTCGTCAACATGCTCTCTTTGAAAAAGACTGAGTCGTATTCTGGCTGTGATTGGTTGCTTGAAGTGTCTATCGCCATTAGACGAACCAAGCAAACAAATATTCCTGACGAAAGGTAAGTTTGGATGTCCGCAGCTTCTCCGACGATCTCGCGTCGAATTCATCATTGTCTTCTGTTTCTGTTTTGCAGAGATCAGAGATGTGCAATGCTCAAGTCGAACGCGTTCGTTGAAAGGCTGCTTAAGGTGGTTTGTTCCGATGGGGAAAGCCGGAACCACGTGGCCCAAGGCTTGGCACTGGATATCCTCATCTGGATAGCCTCTGTGCGCCTCGGACGATATCGGTCTGCCAAAGGTGAGGTTTCCCTTCTCATTTGTCTCCTTTTTTGTTTAGGATGTTTGATTGCTTTAACCGTCACCGGTTTCAGTCGTTCAAACTCTCAAAACTTGTAGCTT
>Ga0058701_10002860_pt1 | contig 13390 bp, 6 predicted proteins | sample AgamicOrMae_FD_97039 | JGI IMG/M metagenome (GOLD analysis project Ga0058701, IMG submission 97039) | Agave microbial communities from Guanajuato, Mexico - Or.Ma.e | ecosystem: Host-associated > Plants > Phyllosphere > Phylloplane/Leaf | place: Guanajuato, Mexico | collected 2012-06-04 | reverse complement strand
GTCGAAGATCGGGTCGTGGTCCAATGAATGGGACGCTTGATATATAACGTTCTTTGAGCGGGGGCTTATGTCGCTGGCCGCAGCACGGCATGGCCTTGCAAGCGACGCAACGTGGCTAGCGACTTATTATTTCTACATCGATCTTTTGACTTCAGTTAATACCATGCCCGATATTTTTTTCCACAGGGAGGGGGGGGCATTCCAACGGTGCCACATTGTCGCACTGAACACAAATAATGTTTCCAGATTTCTAGATTCTTTAACTGATGGCAAACAGCTACTTTTTAAGAAACACAAAAGAAGTAACTGCTTGAAATTCTGCAAAGGCGATTTAAAACTGCAAAAGTTTCCGGTTTGGGCACAGTTGAGCAAGGGCGCATTCTGGTTGGACGCTATAAATGAAGCAGAGGGTTTTGATGGCATTAATAGAGAACAGCCAATAGAAATAACATGCCATAAATAAAGGGGCATTAAAAATGCACAAATCCAACGTTTTAGCCCTCATTGTGAATCAATTGCCATTCGTTTCTTCGAGAAGGCGTTTACCCATTTCGATTCAGAGCAGAAAGTCCTACATCGCTGCGTTGAGAAGATACACCGAAATAAAAGACTTCGCGTTGTGAAGTGGTCATAACTACTTCCCAACCTAGACGAGCGCTCTTGATGTTTAATTTTCCCCGTCCAAACAATGGCTCACTTTACAGCCAAGCAGCTGATTCTCAAGAGGAAAGGTTAACTTGGTCGTCAAGATTTTACGTTTTTGTTGGACGTTCTCACAAGAAAAGTTGGCGGATTTCAGAACAGTTATTTGGTAATGACATGCGAAATAATAGGCTCATTGAACGTTCCATTAAGTGTTCGATTGCTTCCGAAATATTCACCCAGAACATTGAAATGGTCTCTTTGATAAGATGAAGTATCGGTCAGGAAAGGGTTTAAACGTATGACGGCCGGCCACGTTTGTTTGCCTTGTGTGAAAATATTCACATGTCAGTCAGATAAGTATCACTGACCATTCGCGTCATCGACACACGCCATGAGAAATAGCTTGAACCTTGCATATCAAAAACCTAAACAGACACAAATAACCAACGTGAGGGTACCAAAAATTACTATTTGAGCGAGATATCAACTACGATCCAACATAACAGCGTGTCCCATGGAAGTGTTGGCATCGTGCAAAAAATCGAATTCGAGATAAGACCGGATTTGGGATGTACAACCTTCAAAACATCAAGAAAAGTGGTTTTGGACAATCCGGTTGTGTGTCTGTGTGCCTGTCTGCTTCTCTGTCTTGCTGTGGCTTTTCCCGCGAACTCTCACGGGCGTAAGGGTTAACCGATCGAGCTGAAATTTTAGGGGCACGTTCGGTTACATGGGGCCTTGCGTCGTTTCAATTTTTATGGCGATTCGTCAACCCGTTTGTAAGATAATCCAGTAAACGGGTTTCAGCTATGGCGTGCGAAAATTTGAGTAAGCATTATCCGATCGTTATATAATTTTCAGGGTACCTCCTCTTACATGAGGACACGAGCGCTATTGTTTTTGGACCCGATCAGTCAATCTGTTCAGCGGGACACGGGCCGCGGCCCGTGTCCCGCTGAACAGATTGACCACTTTCGCGAAAGTGGGTCACGACGAATTGGATTATTGCTAATGTGTGTACGTAGGACAGAATCTTACAGGGTGTTACCGCTACGTGTTGTTCAATAACTTGGTGCTTGCTGTTCCCGAAATGGGACAGTTAGCCGAAAGTGGGACACTCCTCTATTGCAAAATGGTGTTAGTTACGCGTATTTTGCAATCCTTCTTTACGAAAAAAACAACAAAAAAAAAGTGGTCGTAAAATTACTTAGTGTTCCCGAAATGGGCCCAATGGTGTAAAGTGGGTCATTACCCGATTGCGATATGTTATTAGTTCCGCGTTCGTTTGGTCATCCTTTTATACGAAAAAAATGGACCAATCATTTAAAAAAAATGCCGTGAGCAAATGTTTCTAAGATGAGCCAAAACGAATGTGATTGCGCTTGTGTTTCTGTTTTTTCACATGACATGTATTTGTCCCGTGTTTGCCCATACATAAGACCAGTGGGACATGGAAGTATTGGCCTGCTCCAGGCCCGCTTTTCAGTACATTACCTTGCTCACTACTAAACTCACTAGGTACCGGTATTAAGACCAAGCCAAGGGCCTAACTCTGGCTCTGACATGTTTTGCAACTTGGAGTAGCAAGCTAAACCGCAGTTTGTTCGAAAACCATTCCTTCCGCGTCACAAATGTTTTGGAACGCTCTCAAGCCAAGCTATTCAAAAATGCATTTTTTGACTGTGTTATCTTAGTCATTGAAATAGCGCGCCGCGTTTATTTTGATCGGAGTATTGAGAGATACAGCAACATTGTTCAGAAGTTGGATTGAATCTCGATTCCCGCAAGCTTTGCTCTATCAAAATTCTGTCTTAAAAATGTTCTCCTGCAGTAATTTGCTCTTGAACTGACGAAATTAAGTGATTAGAAACAGTTTTAAAAATCTGGATCGGATTATTTGTCCCCTTGTAAAAAAAGAAATGTATTTTGCAGACTCCGTTTATCCTACACTCCATTTAAAACTAAACTAAAACCAAAATCGGTGTCCAGTAAATGGTAATCATCAGTTTTTGTAATTGTTTATTCAGAACAGAGCAAGGCCGGCTTGCAACTTGGTTTTATGGTTGCGTTTCCTGCCCGTTGTTCAGCCACGGTTCAACCCTCCATTACACTCGGACACGTTATAAAACCGCATAGGTTAGGTGCCCTGTGCATCGCTCCGCTGACGATCCGCATACCTTTGCACCGAAAGGTAAAACGAATGAGAAAGAAAATGCAACTTTTAAAATCGAGTTCGTGGAAATGTCCGCCGGATGAATTTCAGGAAGTAATCAATGAGAATAGCAAATGCTGTAGGGGCTGTGGTCGATGGATTTTTCATATTAAGCCACATTCAGATTTTTTGAGAGTAAGTTGGAAATGGAACACGGCCGCGCATTCGTAATGAGTGCTGGATGAAAGGCGGGAAAATTTGAAATAATTGCATCTAATCCTAACTATACCATCTAGATTCTAGATCGAATGCGTGGTTCTTTACAGTTTGTAAGGAAAGACCTGTTTGCATTGCTTTAGGCTTCCAACATCTTTTTTCTTCATTTTTGCTGCCACTGAGAAGATTTTTTTGAAGGATAGTATCAGTAATCGAATGTGTTAATGTTTTCCAGCTCTCTTTCGAAGACAAATTATAGCAGACGGCTCTTGGTGCAAATGTATCAAAAGCACTTGAATTATTAGATGAAAGAAGCTTTGCACATAAAATATCGGTGGGATTTGATCAGTAGAACCCATCGCCTGCCCAAAAAGAACAAAATAGCAGTTATCCTCGTCGACACATTCCCCTACCTCTACGTTTCCCCAGTAAAAATAATTGGCTCAGAACCGGCTGAAAATAGGCTGGGTTAAGTGGCTCAGAAAAGGCTGCGAACCAGCTGCGAATCGGCTCCTAAATCCAGACGGGACAGCGTCCACCCCCTGGCTGCGCGTTCATGAGCACGGAAGGGCTCCCTGATTTAATATGTTTTACATGACAAAAAATAAACAAAGAGGCTTCCCTGTACTTTTTGCGGATGTGTGTTAGCAGTGGGTAATGTTGGAAGCCCTAAACCTTACCTAACCCTAACCCATCGCCTAACCGCCCTTGTGCGCAATGTGAAGGATTGCCTTTTATGTATACCCCAGGTGACCGAATGTTTCATCAGTGAGCCCTGGGACATCTTCCTTAGTATTTCTAGTCAAGGCGCACATGATAAGAAAAAATATTTGGGGAAAATCAGTGTTCCTCTTGTTCATAAGAACTATCTCCATTGACGCGATATGGGGTGCACGCACAGCACATTATTAAGTGGTGCAAGAACTCAGAAAAAATACAAGTGTCAAACAAAAAATAAGACCTCGCAACCTATTCAGGATAAAATCAGGCGTTCGAAAAACGCCTGAATTCAAAAGATTAGAGGACATCTGTACATGGGGTTAGTCGCCCCATCACCTAAGCACACCTAGGAAAAAAAATTATAAGTCCATGAACCAGCCTGGCCAAGCCAGGTGCAGCCTCGCACCCAGCCATTTACTGTTAGTTTCAGCCACCGGAAAGAGAGCCTTGAGCAGCCGATCCCGAGCCAATTATTTTTACTGGGGTCACGTACGCAAGGAAAGTCCCAAAACTTTGTGTTTGAAAACGACTCTCTTTTATTTTAAGGTGCTGATATTCAAAATCCAATGCCCGCGAATTTCACTTCATAAAATGTAGAACCCTGTCTATACCTTCTGAGGAGGTTTTAAATCTTTGCCCCAAGCTTTGATTTGAACCGCTGTAAGCTAGGAATGCGATGCAACATTACAATGCTAAAGCTTTGTGCGAAACAGTCTCTTTCTGTCCTAAAAAGTACGTCAGTATACTTTACGCTGTCTGTGCTTTCTCTTAGCTTTATGGAGATGAAAACTTTTTGAGGCGTTCAATTTCGGTCCCAAAAGGAAGGTTTGGATGAAATGATTTTAGGGTAAATTCCCTGAGTGGCGTTTGGGGACAGACCTTGTTCAGTTTACGCATGATCTTACACTGCTAAGTTGAAAGGTGTCATTTTCTATCTCTTGTCTTCCGCCCGGGTTTAAAATTTCTATATTATAAGAATGAACGACTTGCGACCGCGACGGTTATGTTAACCTGGGTAAAATCAGCTTAACAAAGGGTTAAGTGAGGTTAGGCCATGTTCATTATGCCTTACCGAGGCGCTCGGTCGTCGCCACGACTTAAACCGCTTACTCCTCGGTGCTGGCCTCAGTGGCGCCGACAAGTAAGCTGCATCACGCCTGATGACTGATAGGTTAGGTTGACCAGGTAAAGGTATGATATTTCGTGCCTTGTACATAGCTCCACCCGGCTCTAGAACAAAAGTCTGAACACAAGAGATGGAAAATTCCATTTCTAAACTTACAAGTTAGAATTTAAATGAGGGATGTGATTCGGATGAGGGTCTATCTGTCCCTGGGGGAATCTTTATGAAGCCGTGTTGGTACCTCAAAGAAAAAGGAAAAAGACAGAGCGTTGATATGTTGTTGCGAATTGACAGCTAAGCCAGTACAGCTTTCGTAGCTTGAAACCGCCCGCTTTTGAACACATTTAAGGACACGACGGACATCTTAGAGTTCAGCCTCGGCCTCTGTAAGTGTTCCAGCAGCTGGACAGATGAGGAGAGGCGAAGACGAGTGAGAGAGAATCACTGAGATTATACAAGTCTTGGCAGTGAAGATTGGTGTTGGAGACTCACGGCACACTCTTGTCACTATTCACTAATTTCTACCCATCGACACTTTTTAGTTGTCTTTGTTTCCACGTTTGGGGCTCAAATTCCTCATGATGAGTAATGACATTTCTCGCCCTGTACGGTATGCGACCAAGTGCGAGTATACCGGATCCGATTGTCGGCAGAGGAACATGATGTACTAGTTCATGTCAGTTCCACAAGACCGTTAGTCGTCAATAATATTTAGGCGCAGCTTTCTATCAACTTTTTCAACGGGAAGCGTTTGCTGTTTAAACTGTATTTGCTGAACTCCTCAGCAAAACCTCGATGCTTCCCCATGAAAGGAGCTGGTGTAAATTCCTCAAGATCTGAATTTTCTCACGGCGATAGTTCTATAATAAAGTTACTTTATTATGAAAGCGGGAAACCCGCTGTCTTTTTCGAATAAAATTTGCGGTGGTATTTCAATCTATGAAAGATTAGCGCATAACAACACCATGTTTGAGAGGAAACGTTCGAGGCTCTGCTGAATGATTCTGCCTTTAGAGCTTTCTCGCGGTCTGTGGGGCTTGCCTAAATATTATTCACGTTACCTTTTTTTAAGACAGTGTAAATTTTTTTAGTGCCGCCTCAGAGTGGACGGCGTGATGCGATGCCTTTGGTCCCACAGAAAAACAATTCATTATCCGAAAATACCTGCAGAAGTGCCTTTGTTTTAAAAGAACATACAAAGATTTTTGCAGGGAAATCGTGACTGAGAAGTTTTGTTTTTAGAAAAATATCCGGCCCAGGAACTGACTTCCCCCCCGTTTTACTCACTCTAAACTCACAATCAGTTGTCTTGTTGTTGACACTTTTTCGCTCCATCCTTCAACGGTATTTATTTGCAAAATAAACCGTTTTCAGAGAGGGAAGGCTTTTTTAAAAAAATTGAAATGTCACGTTTTTTCTGTCCTAAAAGTGACACCTAACATTGACCAAAGCAGAGAGATTCTTTTAATCGATGGGTGCAACTGAAAACAGACTGTATCAAATGACAGCTTCAAAAACGAACCATCTGGATTCTGCGTTTCGAAAACAATCAGAAATCCAAACTCTGAAAACACACCAAGTGTTTGTATCGTTACTTCCTATCACTGGATTTATCGCGTTTTTGGACAGAGGGACGTGAATTATTGATGAATGATAAGAGAAAGTGCTCATGATATTTTATTCGTTTTGATAAACTTTAATCACTCTCCTTAAAGTTTCCCAACGTTTTCTTTCCAAAAACGGTGTATGTAGAGACGTTATTGCCACTTCTGTTTTCAAAAGTGGAATTTCCAATAGTTGTTTTCGGAGTGGAGATTTTGGAAGGTCTCATTTTGGGAGGGAGACTCCAAATAGTTCGTTTTTGAGGCTTTCATTACAGACAGTCTGCTATATGACCCAAGTGGACGTTCGATATGACCATTCTAGAGTCAGGACATTGTTCCCAATGTTCAAGACACAAAAACTCCATTGGTTCAGGATCAATAATATCCGTTCTACCAAAGTATCTACAAATCACTTTCGGTGTTTGAAAGAAAAGTTTCTCGGACTTATTCTGATCACGAAAAAGTTATTCAAAAACATTTATTTATATTTTCGGTAAAAATTAGCGCGCTGACTTAAATACGTCTTTAATTATGTTATAAGCTCAGGCTTACACATACCCTGTTCTCAAGATTGTATCACCCACCTCTGTCTTCATCCCGGGTTCAACCTTTCATTGAATCACGAGGATTAACGACGTTCCATCCCGTAACTTTGGTTAGGATACGTTGATTTAGGCTAGGCCATGTCCCTTGCGCCACGCTACACTGACGTCTCGCTCGGCTGTCACTAGATCAGATGGCCCTCATTTATTTTTGGCGGTAGTTACTGTCGTCAAGGAGCAAGCTACCGTTGGGTTGGTTCATCTTGACTTGGTAAGTCGAACAAAGTGAGGTTACCCGCCTAATATCTTGCTCCGCTGTAGCGTCGCCTCGCTTCACAGCGAAAGGTGAAACTCAATAGGTGGGTAATTCAACCTTTGATTCAGGATGAACGCTGTTCAGGCCACGCGGAAAAGTGTGTTAACCCATTACAGCCCAAAGTATTTGGAGTGAAAATTTAGGTAAAGAGAATTTGCAAGCATTTTTTTCCACTAGAATACGCAATTTTAAGCTTTGTAAAATGCCTAAATTATTTAATTTAAGGTTTCCAGAGGGGTGATGTTTTTTAAATTGTGACAGTACTAAACACAAAAGGTCCTCTCAAATGAATTTTTCTGTTTCCGAACGGCATCGCTGGGCGGTAGTGGGTTAATGTTTTGATACGTGAGGTTAGAGTGGTGACAACACCTTAATCTTATTTTTGTTTAATCTCTATGTCCGTGATTCCTCGAAGGCCACCTCGACCGTAGCGATGGTCGTCCGGCTGGCCCGCGTCGGGCGCACTGCGATGACGTGGGCACTGGCGCTGGCGGCCAGCGACGGCGGGTCCGGCCCTGCGCCGCCGCCCCCCGCGCTCACGCCCACGTCATCGAACGGAGGCTAGCTGGACAAGGGCGTCATGAGGTGGCTGTCCATCGTGTCGTCGCGATGTCAGAGACCCAGGGGCCGGTTTAGGCCGCTCGTGCCGGCGGCCCCCGCTGTCGCCGCGGCCCCGAACATGTAGCTGCTGCAGTCGGCGTGCGGCGTGAGCGCGTGTGGCGTGAGCGCGTCCACGCGCGTGCTGATCGAGAAGTCACTGAAACAACAACAACAACATGAGGTTAGACACATAGAAGTAAGGTGCCGAATAATCCACGTTGACACCTTTTCGACTGTTTTTACCCCCCTCCCCCTCTGCTTACAGTCGTTGACATTTGCGTAACCCTCCCCCCTCCTCCCCACTTTTCAACGTTGACATTTTGCTCGAAATTGTCCTGCATTCGCGTTTCAGCCCAATATTGTTTTCCGGGAAAAAGAAGAACAAGACTACGGTGTTTACTCCTTATGAGCCGCTCTGTGTGTTGGCCGGATTGTGATTTTGCGGTTCTGTTTTCAGAATTTAATGTTTTACTTTTTTATATGCCGTATTCAAATTTAGATAATAAAAACTGGAATAACAAAGAGGAAATGCTCCAAAACGCTTTAAAAATACCATACTTAGAGCTAGAATTGTTTATCGGTAATAGTACATTGAACGTAATGGTATAAGTTCTTTGCAATGAAATTTAAAAAAAAATACTTAGAGCAGTCAAAAAATAAAATGCCGGACGACCATAGGGCCAGGCACGGGGCATATAATCTGCGTTAACATATCGCCCCAAATCCTGATGCCGCTTACTTCTCAGCGGCAGCAGCCCACCACCGGAAGATAAGCGGAATAAGGCTTGGCGATAGTTATGTTATAGCTTTGCTTAGTTTAAGTGCTTTGTGCCTGGGTACACTGGCGTTCCGTAACAGCTCAACTTGGTTTTGGGACGAGGGGTAGAGTACACTGTACCGGTGCGTATAAAATGCAACCGTAATATTGAAACAGAGTGGGATGTGTCTTGCTTGTCAGGGCGTCAACCCAGAAACGTTAAAGACTGCGATAATTGTGATTAATAGCCTCGTTCATGGCAGCGTAGCCATTGTCAAGTCAATTATACAACGCTTTTTCACGCTCCCTTTCCATTCATTGGCGCCCGCTTTGTGTGAAAATATGACCCAAAAGAGATCGTGTCTTTGACGATCATACAAAGTTGATAATTGTCTTCGCCTGGTTCCCCGTCTTCGGACTTTTACTACAATAGATTTTGCGTTGCAGAAAGATTACAATAGCTTTAGGTCCCAGCGCAGATTAAAAGGGGGAGAAAATCGCTTCAAAGTCAACCTCCTCGCCGCAAAAGCAGCAGCCAATAACAAAGTCGTCTATGAACTGAATTAACCCTTCTTGCGATTTGCATATTTCGCAGATTTTGTGGACTTCTTTTGGTTTATTACTCCGCGAAAAAAAAAATGATTCCTTTAGACGACACGAATTTTATGGTTTTCGAGAACTAGACTGCTTTTGTACATCAACTCACAATTAGTTTCCAAATCCCGCGTCATAATAAAACCTACAAATACCCTAATAAACCGTTACCGGTACATTCATTGTGTATAATGGGCATTTTCCGGCATCATTAAGACGTTAGCTACCAAGAGAGTGTTAATAATGCCAGTTTCTCTTCATCTATGATGGCATAGATCAAAATAAGCTTTTGTTGTACAGAAACAACGCAAACAGCATAAATTTGATTTTACACGCATCTTTGGAAACTTTACGATTTTCAATCCGGGATCTTAGAATGTTGTCGGTTTTCTTAAAAGAAAAACAAATCAGAGGTATTTCATGGCCAATCTTTACAGAACTTTTACGCTGTTCATCTGTGATTTGCAATTTTTTTTTGAAGGTCTTACGCTCCACCTCAAAAGGAGCCGAAAACAAGGCAAGAGGGCAACTGTGGATGGCCGCGGCCCAGCGCCGTTTTGACGTGAATATAAAAGTTCATTGAGTTCAAATGAAAATTGTTCATTTAGAGCTCAGGCAGGTAGCACGATTTCGAAACTACAATGAAATTTGAATTAAACATAAAATAACGGCCATATTGACATCCTCCCTATTTAAAGAACCACAAGTTTGATTTCATACTTCTCTCCAATGTAGCCTATCTTACGGTTTTTGAGATATTTTCAAAGACTATTTTCCAAAAGCATTAACAGGGACTACATCCACCAAAACACTTATGTCTTCAGTCAATAAATAAATAAATATTAAAGCTGCTTGATACCACTGAATCGGTGACCTACCCTTGCAACCACAAGCGGATAACTATTTTTGCCTGTAGTCGGAGCAGGTGGCTAAAAAAAAAAATAAAAAGAGCCCTCGTAGCTGGAAGAAAGTTTGACATTTCAAAAAATGCCCAAGAAGTAAATTACCAGCAATCCAAATTTTGAGAGCGACAGTTTTGACCTTACGCTTAACTTCTTCAATAAACTCCTTCCCTTTTCCCGAAATCTCATTTCCTTTTCCCGAGATAGGCGTGTAAGAGGGTTTTATGTAGAGTACACGAGTGGACAAGGGAGTATTGGGCCCTGTAAGGGCTTCATTTTTCGTTTAGCTCCCGATAGTAGTCCAAAGCCGAAGACGTTGCGAAATCAATTCAAAAGCAAACATGAGATGCGCAATCGTTGATGTAATGAACGTTTATTTTGTGCACGGAAACCTGTCGGAGAGATTGAATAATGTTGCTCGAGATATCAGTGCTTGTGGTACAAAATAAATAGTTTGAGTTATTTGCTAGTCTGGACGTGTGTTTGGAAAGGGTGCAGCGCGGCGAGTCGGAGGACCTGACCGGCTAAAGTAAGTAAACAGTGGCCAATCCAAAGCGTTCCGGGCAGACAGTACATGCGCCGTATTGGCAGTGCGGGCCAGCGTTTGTGCTCAAGGCCTACTATCAATTTTAGAGTAGAGAGGAGCTACATGTTTAGTCGCTGAGCCGAGCAGACCTGAGTAAGCGGTATTAGACTTGGCAACGCAAGTTTAAGATAGATCAGGTCATGGTAGTTTAGATGGAATGCCCTTAGCCTCGCTCCGACCGTGCTCCGTTGTCGTTCATTAGCTCGCAGTAATGGAAGGTAGAACACGAAAGGTAGTAGTAGAAATCCTGATTAACGAAGCGAGGAGAGGGATAGCCTTAGCGGGCGAATCGGTGACGCTTATGGGGAGGATGGAATAGACAGTCCGAGAGAAGGGAGGCGACTCTGTCGGATGGCTTCGGCTGAAGTGGTCCTTCAAGATAACCAGGACCCACGGCTGGGCCATCCTGTTCGGTGCTGAACAATGCCCCATACTTACTGAAGTGAGTTGAAGTTGTTTGAAGAGCTATTAGTTACGTGGGTTTAAATGAGGTATTTCAGCAGGAAGTTATTAGACCGTAGCAGAACGCCGCCATCTTTGGTTTTGAAAATTGAATTATTTATTTTTCTTGCAATTTTCGCCCTTTATCCACTCGTTAAATCTATACTCTTAGAAGTTCACACGTTTTCCGCATCATATAAAAACGTTTTAACCGTCATAAACCTCCACATACTCATATTCCTCAAATTATGTGTCCAATACAACCTTAAGATTGACCTGCTGACCAGGTTGCTCTACTGGACACAAATTTTGAAGAAATGCGATTTTTGGCAAGTTTATGACGATTAACACTTTGTTATACGATACGAAAAATGTATCAAACTTCTTACAGAAAGATTCAACAAGAAGATCAAGAGTTAAAATTATTGCAACTAAATTAAATAATTCGCATTTTCAAAATGAAAGATGGAGGGATCTCTGAGACAAAAAAAGAGTATGGGGGAGTATGGATTGAGTATGATATCTCTGAAAGCGGTAAGGCTGCAGTATGGGAGCAGTCTCTGGAGTCTGGCGGCGTTTTTACGCATAGTATGGCGAGAGTCTTCTCAAGCCATACTCACCGTTGTCAATGTCGAGGAGTATGGCAAGAGTATGGCCAAAGACTAGAGTCCTCGTGGCTTTTGCCTGGTTGGTTGCCCCTCCCCATCGCGGCTCGGGTGACCTAAGAAATAACACCTTAGGGTGACCCAGCCCGGCGTGGGAACCGAAGGATCCAGTCGCTTCACAACATTCTCGCAGCCGGCAACTCTCGGTTCGAGCCTCAACGTGTTCAGTTTAGTGTTGACTGCTGTCGAGTGTAGTTCATCGCTGTATCATTATTCAAGTATTCAAGCTCACATTAATGGAGGAGGTTTTGATGAGCTGAATTTTTGTGCACTGCGGAAGTGGACTTGTGTGTGTGAATGCACCGTGAGTGTCTAATTCATGTTGGCATCATCTGTGGACTTGTTTCCGACAGAAAAAGGTTCAGCAACAAGTTACAGCAAAGATTCTTCTTTTTGTAAGGTAAAGTTTACTTTGTGGAGACCGTGACCATGAAACCAATAGTTTTAAGTACGATTTCTGTCTCGCAATTATCGTAATAAGTTTTATTATTCTTGTTTACGCCATTCGTAGAACACTTTAATTTCATGGAGCGCTATTCTGAAATAAGCACAAAAATTACTTAGATTTAAAGATAAGTTTTTACTTTAATAAATATACTGCTTGTGAAACTATTGTCATTATCAGGCCTTTGCATTCAAAATCGATAATTTCCTTATTTTATAATTCAGAACGCGATTCGTAGTTTTTTCACTTATCATATTCTGTACCTAAAATTGTGACCTTAAGTCATAACTAAAATTCAGCCAGTACTCTCATAAGATTGGTTTTGCTGTAAATTTAGTTCAAAAAATAAACAAAACAAAAAAAAAGATTTGACTTCAATTAAATTTAAAATAAAATTAATTATTAATCGTGCGTTGAGCGTTTTTCTTTTTACTGGGTCAGGGAACCGATAAATTACCAACTCTATTCTTATTCAAAATGCAGCAAATGATTTTTTGTAAATCGCATCCTTCTATTTCCTTCAAAGAAAACACAACCATGGGGATGGTTTTGGGAAATAATGTGGATTTACAGAACAAGTGACCAGTTTTTAAAATTATTTTTGTGTTCGCGTATTTTTTACTGGCACACAAGAACACAAAGGCTCTTTCCCGAGATGCTTTTCACTAATGCTTAGAAATCGATCATAATAACATGGGAGTTCAAACTATATTAATCGTGATTTATCAGTTATTTTTAATATTTTGGTGTCACCGACTTTGTTTAATGGGGACATATCAGGTGCCTTAGTTCCTCCTTTTCTCACAAGGAGTAAATCTAAAATACTTTGTGGCTTACAGAGGATGGATGAATTTACAGCTGCTATGAGGAAAAAACTGCATTTGTACTCTTTTCGCCCAGACTGGGTGATGGTTTTGAGTCGAAACTATTATTTTTCTTTAGAAAGTTATGTTGTCAACCAGAGCCGTGCAAAGTGCAGGCTTAGCCGGCCAAAAGCCGGGTGGGCCCGGCTTTTTACTACCGGACCGGTTTGAGCCAACCGGTCCGGCAAAAGCCGGCCCGGCCAAAAAAAGCCGGCCCGG
>Ga0058701_10002859_pt1 | contig 13390 bp, 5 predicted proteins | sample AgamicOrMae_FD_97039 | JGI IMG/M metagenome (GOLD analysis project Ga0058701, IMG submission 97039) | Agave microbial communities from Guanajuato, Mexico - Or.Ma.e | ecosystem: Host-associated > Plants > Phyllosphere > Phylloplane/Leaf | place: Guanajuato, Mexico | collected 2012-06-04 | reverse complement strand
TAAGTTCATTTCTGTACAAGGACGCGAAATAAGCCGAAGAATCAGGTCGGTTCAATAGGTGTAAAATATATTTTGTGTGAGGTTGATGTACAGTAAAGTGATGTCCATAAGTGACGGGCCAAACACAATCTAGGGACTTTTTTTTGTAAACTAATGTGTGTTGGCAGCAGCGCGTGGGGTGGGTCGGGGAAAGGTTCCGGGGGAAAGGCGGGCACCTCCTCTTGCCTCCACTCCACACCCCCCCACTGCCCTCCCTAGGCAATGCTACGAACACACATTCACAAAAAAGTCACTAGATTTTGTTGGCCCGTCACTTACGGACATCACTGTACATTCCTAGAAGTGTAACTGGTGAAGACCCAGCGAATCCAGATGATGACTAACACTTATTCAATTTACATTCAATCGTTGGTTTTTTTCTTTTATTTTTTCCCTCGAAAAATTGTTGTAGGTCACTCACTATGGTTTTTCCACAGTTTTATCAGTGCCTAAAACTTGCAGTCAGAGATATCAATCAATATCAGCAAATCATATCAGCAAATATCTCAACTAAATCGCAATTTTCGTGGCACGGTGACTTGCGGCAAATAAGCTAACGAGCGAATGAACTGCACGCGCCAATCACAGCACGGACTACACACAGCACGATCGTGAGCTTCGGCTTTTACTGAACGGTGGCTGGAAGCAATCGGCTCAAAGGCGCCACGCCCATCTGGGATTCAGGCTTCTTACTCATTCCACATTTTTGTGTGCCTGTTCTGAATAAAGGACCTGTGCTTTTGAGGTAGAGGTAAATTACCTTTAACTACATTCGTAGTATGTTAATTGTAGAAAGGTTTTATTTTACACCTTTTTCATCTTCGTACCTACACTCTAATTTTTTGAGGTAGCAATTTTAACCTTTTGGTTCAACCTTTCATCGTCAAGTCGAGCGGAACGATAGCGGAGCGAGCAAGAGGCATCCAACCTAACTTAACCTATCATAACCATGAGAGTAGTACATTTCAATATACTAATCTCATGTCATAACCAAGCCCCTTGCCGTTTACAAAGATTAAAGTCACATGTGCCTCGCTTCGCTGTCGCTCCGCTCGGCTGTCCCCAAGCCTGATGCCGCTTACTTCTCGTCGGCCGATTAAGGGCCGCCGATAAGTAAGCGGCATCAGGCTTGGCGACCGTTTAATTAGGTAACCCTAGGTTAAGTAAGGTTTGGTTACGTGGCTTATGCCTCGCTCCGCTATCGCTCCGCTTAGCTTAACGTCGTAGGGGTTGAACCAAAAAGTTGAAAACGCAACCTTGAAAATTTAGAGTGTAGTTGTGTTTCATATTTTGTCGCCATGCAGAGCGAGATTAGAGCGAAGCAGGCACAGCGACACTTATTAGATATTGTTAGCCCACTACGTAGGGGCCCAAAATTACCCATTTTAAATCTTTGTTCAAGGAGTTTCATTAATAGGAGTCGTGAAAACGGAAATATTCGGAGGCGCCTCTGATTTTTCCTGTAAATATACGCACGGTACTTCGACCGTTTGCGGTCGGGAAGGGGGTGGGGGAAAGCTACGCTGCGAACTACCGTTCGCACTGATCCTCACCGTTGCCTAGCCTCAAGCTGCATCAGCCTGTCACCTTAATAAGGGGTCTTCCATAAATCACGTGAACACAAATAGGCCACTTTTTGAACCCCTCCCCCCAATTTTCACGTGAACATTTATTTCATTTTTTTAACGAAAAAAGGCAAATAACACTTAAATTACTTGATAGGCTTATTTATACAGTGTTTGAAAAGATAAATCTAAGTTAGTTTTGCAAAATGACTTTTATTAATACAATCTCCCTTATTTTGAATAGACTAAAAACTGCCTTACATCAGAACGATTCCTAAAATATTTAACTTTTCGAAAAAGTTAAATCTAATCAAACTTAGGGTTTCCTGTTAATATGCCTAACGTAAATTCAATAACTGCTCTCGGAACGGAAATCGCACGATTTTTTATGTTCACGTGAATATACGGGTGACCCCCCTCCACCCATGTGATCACACGTGAACATTTGGGGGACCCCCCCTGAAAGTGTTCACGTGATTTGTGGACGACCCCTAAAGAAAGCGGCATAAGGCTTGGCGTCGTTCGAGCGGAGCGAGGCACCATTTACCTAACATGCACTACTTTATCTCTGCAGTCAAAAAATGCCTGTCGTAAATCTTCATCATGTATAGAACACGTTGAAGCAGGAAAACAAAACCAGGTCTAACTGTTGCTGAAAAATGACATTGAGATAATATCAGCCTTGTTTTTCAAGGAAAAATTGGCATAAAACCAAAACGGATAATTATGAAAGAAATTGCGGGCGGGTCAACGTTTGTTGTGGTTGGGTTTTACGCCAGTACGTGGCGCGGGTGATTCCCAATTTTTGACTCGTTGAGCTGTGTTCAATTCTTGGTGCACTTTTTGCGCTCCCTTCTAAGTAACAATTCGAATCGTGACATGACTTTTCTCTACGCCGGGTTGGATGAGGATTAGATGAGCGGACTGTAGTTATATGGACCGTTTCAGCAGGTATCTCCGGCTGAAATAAGCACGCTTCTTTCAGAATACTACGAGGAACTCTGAAGACCGTGGCTTTGGTTATTCGCACGACACTGTATTCGTTGTATTATGATGTCAAGACTTCAACGCTAGCCGCGCTTTACACTGTATTACTCGAAACATATTATGATCATGCATTTTGATGGCTCACGCTTTTTTGGAATGCCCCTTTTTTGCCCTTAAATATTTCACACACAAAAGTCTACCCCCAGTAGTTGTGCAAAATTGTTTTATATGAAGGGTGTTGCTATTGACCCGACACGCATTATTAATATAGGGAGACTTGGACGCACGTAACCAACCTGATGAATTTTAAATGGGAGGTGACTTGAACGAACAGCAGAAACTAAACCACATTTTAAATTTGTCCGTCGGGTCAATAGACACTCCCTTGTATGAAATATTATTGTAATTCTTTACTTTGAATGTTTTGAATATTGTCTTTATTAACTAGTAACATACGTATTTGAAGTAATTAGATACTTTTTCAGTGTCTTTTTTAAGAGATTATTAATCTTTAGGGGGGGTGAATCCGCCCACCAGCCACATATAAAATGTATTAGGTTGGGTTCCATGCGTTCAAGTCACTTCCCATTTAAAATGCATTACGTGCGTTCATTTCTCCGTGTATTTTCGCCGACGGGCGAATAGCCACGGCCTTTTAATTGCAACAAATTCAAACTTGAAAGGTTGCATTTTATACCTTTTTGAGTTCTATCTGCCCTCTTCAAACCTCTATTAAATTGTGAGAATAAACGTCATACAGCTGCTAAAGTTTAGGTTGGATTTGCGTAGGTTAGGTTAGGCTCGGTAGAATTATGTACCATTTGCCTCGCTCCGCTTCCGCACCCAGCCGTCTGAAAGCCCGAGGCCTGACGTCACTTACACCTTCGACAGCAGCAGCCTGGGAATAACCGAAGCGATAAATAAGCCTCGAAGAAATAAGCGGCATCAGGCTCTGTGAGCCTCACATTTGGTTAACTTAAGACTGGTGGGGTTAAGTGTGTTACCTCTTTCCACCATCGCTCCACTCGGCTTGGAGACGAAAGTTACAACACAAGAAAGTTAAAATAATGCTCCCTTTAATTTACAGCGCGCTATAAAAGGACTCATGATCGAACAGAGGCAGCCTAGCCGGCAACCGACCCTCGAACACCAGGCAGGTTTCACGGTCACCCCGATCCCAAACCGCGAAACTTAATTAACAGGTGTTTAAAAGACATCCAATACATGGTGAAATATGAGACGTAACAGGTATGCAACTTTTAATTTTAAATGTGCAGCGTGAGTGAACGACAGTGAACGAATTGTTTTTTCCCTCGCAATTGAGTGAGTGGCAATCGTCCGCTTGCTGCCGCATGTCCGTAAATTTAGGCGAAACTATTAATAATCTACACTGTTTCAATGTGTTCACCTAATTGTGTGGCACGCATGATGCCTGCATTGGCACGCAGTCTCCTTCTAGTTCGGCGCTTGAGAATTAGGTTAAACTCGAGTCTATGGCTTTCTTACCAATTTTTCCTGAGAAAATTAAATTGTTTACATTGAAATGAAACACTGATGGTCTGGTACAATGGCAGTAGAGAGAAGGCACGGCTTCGCTCATGTCAGCGACAATAACGAAGATATCGACCAATAAGTATGTTCTCAATAAATTTTATCTGTTTAGTCGTTTTGGATATGTAAGCCTTAAGCTGTAAAGGATTTTAGTTTTTCTGCAAATATTTTGGAAATGGGCTGCTATTAGCCTCCTTACTGGGTTAGTTTTTAACCGGGAAATTTCGACATTTTCAAAAATATTGAATACTGTAACTTACATCTTAAAGTAGGCTTTCGCCGCCTGATGCCTTTTACCTGAGTTCAACCTTTCACTTCAACGTGGGAATAAACGATTTGCCACCTTGTTTTTGTTTAGATACCCTGTGCTTTGCTTAGCTATCGCGCCAACCAAGCCTGATACCTCTTACTGTTTGGCGGCAGTAAGTAACTGTCCCGAAGAAGTACGCGGTATTGACTTTGGCGATCAGCAGATTAGGTTAACTTTGCCAGGTTAGATTTACTAGGTCAAGTAGCCTGCCTATCTCGCAGGGCCGCACTCACCCCATCCGACAAAAGCCTCGGTTCTTGTCTAATCATTTTAGTTCTCATCAATCACATCGTATCATCGATAATTTCACGAAAAATCGACCTAAGAAAGGGAAACAAAATTGAAGAACCAAAGAAAAACAAAAACAAATAAGTAAATCTCTCATGGGTAACCTTTGTCTGTCCATCATGCATTGTCTTTTTGGTAATCTTTAGTTTCTGCAATATTTTCCCTTGAAAAAGTGTTGATAACAGTTTCTAATGAACAGCACGCTTGGTTAGTGTTTTTACTAGTGTTCACCTTTTAGTCACCACACCATCCCGAAATTGCTGTTACTTTTTTTTTTAATCACATTTTTTGACTGGCAGTCTTTGAGCCCTATGCCTCGTCCCATCTTGCTCAGCGACTAAGGGTGGAGAATGCAGCCTTCAGAATTTAAGTCTAGTCGATTTGTTGATCTGGCATGATTTTTAGCGCGCAGAATGCCACCCCTCCCCCTCAGCTCTCATGAAAAGCCCCAACGCTGGAGCTGAGCTGCGGCACGGCGCCACGCCGCCCTCGAGCGTCATCAGCCAGCAGCGCAGACGGGAGGGGAGGGGGGACCCAGCTGACCACGACAACACGGCGCGAGCCGCGCGCCCGCCCGCCGCGACCCGCGCGCCTCCGCGCCGCCCGCTCGCAACTAGTTTGCTTGTATACAACCGATCGGAGCGAGCGTCTGCTCGCATTAGATCGTGTCGCGTCCCGTAGCAACCACTGAGCACTGCTCCGTCCCATTCGACTCCCAAGTGGAAGCTCGACTCTCGTGGAAGGCAAGACAAGAAGCAGTCATCGAATCGAGGCGAAAGCCGCACAGCGCGAGTTTAGTGTCCGGCGCGGCGCCGTCCAGCGCAGGGAACAGTGTCAATAGTGCCATGTTTGCGCTCTCGCTCTGCCGGTATTTTCAGTGAATAGGTCTGTCGCGCAGCCAGAAACAATGAAGACCGAAAAGCGCAGTGAGAGTGCAGTTACGCTTACTGCTTTCACCCCCGCGGAGGATGGACTACACTCGGCTGCCGGTATTCACAACTACTCGTTTAACTCTACCTCAGTAGAAAATCTGCCTCGAGTACCGTCGGTCAACGGGGATCACACGTGCCGGGTTTCACTCACCGATTTTCGGGACGAAAAACTAAACTGCCTGAATAATTTTGTCAGTAAAGATAGTGATGAGTTCCGGAAAACTGAGGAAGGCCTTCAAAGAAGTGCAACCATCGACTGTGGTGAGTCCCGTCTTGCTTTGCAGCGTCAAGTTCGTTCTTGAAATGCCTCTTTGGGTCTTTCTTTTCTCCTTGACGATTCTTTGAGTGCAATTAAATATTTCCAACAACGGAAACAGGGGAATATAACGTAGCTTAAGATTGCCTGCTTCAAAATAATAAATTATAAAGCAGAGGACTTCGATCATTACCCGCAATCAGCCTGTCCGAATTTTTGATGCTGTTCATAAAGTTCTTTGCCAGTGAATGCTTATTGAACTTAAGTATACGGTAACCCTCATGTAGGGCCATTTCTCTTTTTTAAAAATACTTTTTAGGGCGTTGTTATTGACCCAACTGCCCCATTTAAAATGTATTAGGTTGGGTTCCGTATGCGATCGAGTCACCTCCCATTTAAAATATATTAGGTTGGTTTCCGTGCGTCCAAGCCTCCCTACATGATGTATGTCGGGTCAATAACAACCCGATAGACACTTTGTTTTTCAACAATATGCGGTAAATAGAATGTGCTTTTGGTAGGCCAATTTTGCAAATATTTAGGCCTGACACTTCTTTCATAAGGTGCAAAACCTCTCTCTCTCTCTCTCTCTCTCTCTCTCTCTCTCTCTCTCTCTCTCTCTTTACGTGAAAACGGGCACATTGTATCTCTGAAAGCAGTTGTCAGGGGATGATTATGGACTAGTATAAGTAATTGCGCTAAATTCGCAAGAGACGTAAGTTAAACTTGAGTTCCATTTTTATCGACTCGGATGTGAAAACACCTGTGTCATAATATATGTATGCTATAAGCAAGCGAACTCCCTCATTTCACGCCATTATGTAAAATGTGTGACGAACACTTCCACGTTTATTTTACGAAGGTCTGGCACTGGACAAACAATTGTATAATATACCAATATAAATTTTATTAATTTGATTAATTTGATAAATCGAGTTTTTTTCTCCTCACTAGAAGCTGGATACATCTTTGGCAGCCTAAATTTAATTAGCTAGACTGCGCGTGTCACCGACCAAATAACGACAATAATTAGCATTAAAAAGCTTGTTTTATCCATATTTTCGTAAACTTGAATGACCGGCCTACTTTTGACGGATTTTTTCTCCCCTTGTGAAACCGATTTAGGTTATCAAAATGAATGGCATCCCGCCCATATCAATGTAACGGCGCAACAAGAAAAAAATTGTCAACTGTCCGTTTGTGTCCGCAGGTCTCTACTTGCGTTCTCATAAATCGCTTTGCATTGATAGCGTCATTATTTACGAGCAATTTCAAATTTTCCTTGGCCTTGCACGAATTTTGAGTTTTAAACGACTCTTATTTCATGTAATCGTAATTGCCTCGTACTGACATCATCTGCCTTATTTGATTACATTCTGCACCACAATCAAGGTTTGGAACGGTTGCGTTTTTTTAGTGTATTACCCTGGTTAAACCATTCATTAAATCAAGAGAATTAACTACTTTCAACCGCGACGGTTTTCTCTGAACACATTTTTTTTTCTTTGTGCCTCACTTTGTTCTTGCTCCACTCGATTGTCACCAAGCGTGACGTAGCTTATCTTTCGACGCTCTCACCGCGGAGTAAGCGGCATCAGGCTTGGCGACCGTTACGTATTACATAACCAGGTTAGTTGCCTTGTGCCTTGTTGTGCTGTCACTCCGCTCGACTTGATGATGAGAGGAAAAACCTCAGTGGTAGGAAATGCCGCTTTTGAAAGCTACTCTGTATTTGTTTACATTCCGCTCGGCACGTGCCTCTGTTCCTTGGCGACACGAAAAATTTCGCTAAATGCATCGGCTGCTTTTACACTGCATCTCTGGTCACTTTTTAATGGATTGAGTTATCAACACCGAAATTGCCTTAGAAGGCACGCCTGACAAGTTGTGTTGTAAATTGCACTGGATTTTACCCCTTTTCCGCCGTTCGCATTGCAAAACGGGGTGTAGAAGGCCGATTTCTTTCGGGACTAAAAACGTGTCGTTTCTCTTTAAATTTTACGATTAATGACGTGATTTTGTGTCAAGCAATGTACATAAAGAGAAAATCAGGTTTTATTTCTATGTTCGTTGAGGAAATGGAAGCATTGAAGAACTAAGAAAAATCCAAATTCGAGTAAACCCCTCCTTATGGCACCACAGATTAGTGATTAGGTTTTGAGGCGAAAAAAGAACAACAAAAACAACGTTTAATTTACAGTAATTTCAATTTTTTGTTTAAGCGATATTGGCCTTTCAATTTTTTTGGATGTATAGGTGTGCAGGCCTACTCTTCAAGCAAAGGTTTTTTTTTAGCAATTGTACTGTTTTGAAATAATACGACACTAATTTTTACAATTAAATTTTACGTCAGTTCTATTCGTACAGTACGCCTGTGTTAATATACGGGAGACTTGAACGAACGAAAACCAACCTAATGCATTTTAAATGGGAGCTTACTTGAACGTACGAAAACCAACCTAATGCATTTTAAATGGGGCAGCGTGTGAATAGTCACTTCGTAAATTTTAATACCAGTCGTTTCCTCGTGTAAGTTTCAAATTCAGTAGAACGTGATAAAGTGAGATCAATAAATAAATTGATTTTTTTTTTTGGTTTTCGTTACGTAGAACCTTGTTGAGTGGTCTTGATTCCAAACACAATTTTTGTACGTGTTGGTAATTTCCTTTTGCCATAAACTGCCAAATTTCGAAAATGGTTGGAAATCGCCTGGAAACTGTACCTTTGAACGAAAATGAGCCTTTGTAATTGCTACAGGTTATCAGAGCGCATTAAGCTACCGAGCGTTGCTCCATCATTGGGGCACGCAGATCGTAAACTTTCTCACAATACTGTACCTATTATAGTTCTATAGGCATATTCAGTAACTGGCATCAGGCAGAGCGACGCGGATTGTATGTCAGGTGCCCCTCTTCGCTGTGGCTCCGCTCAACTTTGCGTTGATTATGAGAGTCACAAAATGCGACCTAGGCGTCGTAGGATAGTTTACTCGGTATAGTGGCGCTGTTGCGGATTTACCTCTCTTATTGTCAGCCGCCTAAATTATGTCCGTATATTAGGAGGGGACCGGGAGCCGTCTCGTAGCGAATTCGTTGAACCTCCAGAAATTCGGACATGATTACAGCCAAGATAGTGGATTAACATTCGGAATGGCTTTTATCGGTCATGAAATTCTCGTTGGCAGGCCAAAGACTACGTCGTGTTCCGCGGAAATTCGTCATAATCGATTCGAAAACGATTCGAGATGCTCGTATCGACACCGGACCAGCGGATAAATCGAGGTTTAAATCCGCTGCACACATTCCGGAAGAGGGGCGACGCCACGCGATTTCAAACCACAATTTGGATTACAATTTTGATAGTAGAAATTTGATTCGATGAGCCAGTAATACTAGACGAGTTCGAATTAAAAGCGAGACAAAATGGTTCAAGGAGACATATTCATCTGTATTTTCGAAAAGTTAGAAACCCGTTTCGTATGAAGGTGGCGATTTTTCGGATCCTGCATCGGAAAAGAGCATGAAGATTTAACTTTGGGTTCATAACAGAATAATCCATTTCGCATGTAAGTATTTGGTTTTAATTGAAATTTTTCTCTTCGAAGCAGTATTATTTCATGACATGAATGTTGGGAGTTCCGATCAGACAGTGGAAAGTCTTGAAATGCTGCACAGGCCGGAAGTGGCCAAGGGCCCAAGGGCCATGTGCCCAATCCTCATGGGTCAACTTATCCATTTTAATAACGATATATGTATTGAATCTATCTTAAAATTTATACAGATGGTCTGTATGCACCAATGTCGTGGGATGATGCTGTTTTTATGCTGTCCATAAAAACTTCCAAAATTCAGAGAAAAATCTACAAACAATACGGGAAATTAACCGACTTTTGACCCTTATTTTTATTTTAAAAAAAGAATTAGTTTTTTTCGAAAACGGCTATTTTGAAGCCTTTAAATTTTCTTTTAAAAATATCAAAAATAGCCCTTACATTAAATTAATGCAATTATTAAATCACGAAACTGATAATTGGCACCGTTAAAATTAGTTGACCAGCCAAGTCAAGAAGTTATCTCAAGAATATTCCAAATTGGATAAATTGAAAATATTTTTTGATTAACTGTTGCTGAAGGTTTTCGCATCTCAGAAAGCTACATCTTTTCAAAGGAGTATGTCAATCAGTATACACGTTCCTTCGATAGGTATTTAAGTACACGTTTCACACAAAATTAATACCGTCTTGTTCTTCCCACGCTTTGCTTTTTTTCCTTTTTTTGCGGTTGGAATAAAACGGGGACATTACAGCATTTTCCCAGATTTCTTTCGGGTTTATCCAAGAAAATCACTACTTTCAATAAATTTACCAGTAATTATGTAGAGCTGGTTTCCGAGACTTTTTGCGTGGTGTTTGATTCCTATCAATACCCAGCGTCCCAGTTAAAAAGATAAGTACATATTTCAGTAGGGATATTCTAGTGACAGATTCGATTTTTTGGGGGGTTAATGGCACAAAGACCTTTAAGGGTTTAGACGAATTCACCTCGGTGATCAACCAATGTGCAACTTTTCAATTTATCATAAGGATTTATCACATGTTATCGCGTTGGTAAGGCTATCTCTCTAAAATCCGTGGAGTGAAATTCGGTTGTTTATACAAGTGACTGACCATGCCGAAGCTTCAAGAGGGTGAGTTTTTGGTTTCAAGGAGTTGATTTCACTCGGAGTCTTTCAGAGAGTAGGTCAGGTTGAGTGGCTCGTACCTCGCTTCGTAGGTTATTCAGGATGAGTCATTTAGTAGGGACTTATGCAGTGCACTATTTTCTTACACGCGACGCTTGAGTACAGTATTGTCATGTCCATTTTTTTGTTTTGATTGCTACCCAGATTTTTTTTTATTGTTCATTGTTATATTGATGAGAAAGCTGTTGAAAATCCTAATGAAAACTCGTAAAGATAGGAGTATTGATAATCGAGAACCGAATCTATCCATTGACACTCGAGAGTAATAATCATGTAATCTTGGACAGACTGAATCGAACTTGATTTTCTTGACATGATTTTACTGCTCATAGTTTAGGGACCGTTTACCGAAGGAAGTAAACAACCTATGTTTACATTGAACTTTGACTTATGTTACTCCGTATGACACATCCCAATACCTAGGTCTATACCCATTGTATTTTAAATCCGCTTAATAATGGGTAACTCGCACATGTCCTTAAGTTGCATTGTTTTACTCCGCTATAAATCTTTCAAAACTTAGAATATTTCTCTAAAATACTGCAAACTCGACTTTTTATTACGTGGATTATTCTTTGTAATTTCTATAAAAATCAACGGAATTTCGCTATCATTTGTTCTGAAATGTTTTTATTAACTCCTCGAACGCCTTGAGAATAACGGAGGAAAATACCTCTCATTTTTATTAGAAATTTTGAACCATTTACAAGTAGACCGAAAATTGTCTGAACGACAAAAGTGGGTCAGCATTAGATTTCAAATCCATTCTGTCGCGGGTAAACGCAGAATCACACTTGAACGCTTGGAAAAGAGCGGGATTGAGATAAAGTTCAGTCGCACGTGCCCGCGAGGTGGGAATTCATCCTACTTGCTTGATAAGTGCAAGATTCACCTTCACGCTATTGGCTTTTAATGACGTAACCGTGTTCGTACACTTTATCAGGGTTGTTTACAATGACTTCGAAAAGCTTTTGTTTAGTTTTAGTTCATCATTGTGCCGGAAAATTGGGCTAAAAGTCTCAAGCGGAACATTTTCGTTGATGTATGGAAAAGGGTCACTTACCTTGAGGCTCCCAAAATTTTCATACAATATGCCTCGTCATTGCAATCCCGATTTTGACTTCGACTGTATCCTGACGTTATATCATGGGCACAATGCTAATTGTAAGGAACTTCAAAACCATGAACGAGCCCCTTTTCGGAGATTAAATCTCCTCTCAAGTGTTGCCATCATTAGGATTGATGAAATGGGGCAAGTGGCACTTCTGAAATCCGCTGTACAAATGCTCTGAAATCCCTTTACGCCCCGAAATTCCTCTCCTTTCCAAAAGCCCTGAAATCCTTGAAATCCGACGTGAAATCCCTGAAATCTGGCCTGAAAACCTTGAAATATTACCTAAAACCTGGTCTGAAATCCATGAAACCCGAGAAAGTATGTCAATACACCAAGCAGTGGAGTAGTCTGCAACTCGTTATTTAATCATATCTTTTTTGAATAACGAATACTAACGACGACTAACAAGATTTGCTGCCACCCAGTCGTCATCAGGGGACCATTTCACGTCAATGTCATGTACTGAACGTTACTTTTCGACCAGTATCTTCGGAGCGACGACAATATACATCCGGACGTACGGACTCACACGAAACTATAAAGCCATTCTCCGAAAGGAGGCGGGCTTAAAAATGAATAAATTAAATAGTCAAAAATGACCAAATCAATCAGTCAAAAAATGACTATTTGAAATTTGGAATGTATGGAGGGAGCGGACTCCGCTTGGGGCACAAGCGGATGACTGGGAGTTGTCACGTATTATCCGCGATGATTTACAAGTCATTTGTGATGAGTTAAGCGCAACTAAATCAGCCTACTCTTTCTTTTATGAAGCGCCCGTATTGAATCCAGCCCGACGGAAGGGATGTACCATAGTAACCTCTGGTCAAACCTGGCTCTTGACTTTTTTTTCCCCTTTTCAAAAGTGTTTTATTTATGTTATTTTTTTATTTTTCCTTTTTTTAATTTTTCCTTTTTTAAATTTTTTTTAGACAAAGAAACCACAAAATTGCGGGCTGACGACTTCATCAGCTATTTTAACGAGAGTCTGAAATGCTCACTCCAATTTCTAGCACTGAAGAATATGTAGCCTACCAATTTGAAGGTGCGTCACACCGGTTATGGTTCCCTCCGCCAACAAAGTTTTTTTTTTATATTTTTTTATTTTATTTTATATAAATATTACTTTATGGTAATTAGCCGAAAGTTGGGGGTGAGAACGATTTTTTAGTCCACGAAAGGAAACGTAATTCTGCGGAAGTCATTTCCTTACGACGCGATAATCTTTGATGCTCTTGGTTAAATCTGAGTAATTCGCTGGAAGGCCCACGCCTACACTATTTCAAAGGCTTCATCTTCGGAGACTTGTTCTGCCTTTCAAGGCCGTATCGATCCGAGCACAAACGGAGCGAGGCACAGGGCAGCTGGCTCAACCCACCGTGACAAGCCCGATGCTACCGAGAAGGGCGCACGCGAACAAAAAATTAGCAGCTCCTGCTAACAGTTAGCAGGTATTGCTACTAAAATTGATTGATATAGAACGTACAAATAAGTTAGTTCGTACTGCTAATAAGATTTGTTAAGTGAAATTAGCATTGGTAGCTAACGATTTTGGCTGTAAAACGTAACACAGAAACGATCTGTGCAGCACGGATAATTAGCTTCGAC
>Ga0058701_10002858_pt1 | contig 13390 bp, 10 predicted proteins | sample AgamicOrMae_FD_97039 | JGI IMG/M metagenome (GOLD analysis project Ga0058701, IMG submission 97039) | Agave microbial communities from Guanajuato, Mexico - Or.Ma.e | ecosystem: Host-associated > Plants > Phyllosphere > Phylloplane/Leaf | place: Guanajuato, Mexico | collected 2012-06-04 | reverse complement strand
GATGACCTATATAAAAGCATTATAATCGCGCCAAGTGTTCCGTACTTTCGGAATGGTTTGCAGCAATCGAAACACTGTAAACTGTTGGAAACGTTGATAAAAAGTAAACTGCGAATTATTGCTTAATTTTGACTAGATATTTTTTTTCTTTCTAAAACTGGTCGGCTAATATTGAAGTAAAAACTCACTCCAAGCAATATCTAAAGATGAAAATCAAACCAATACCACTATATTTTGCTTTGATGCTCCAAATCACTTAAGGTTTCATCAATAAATTATTGTACCACCAGCTCACAGGGGAGCGGTATAAAAAATATTCAATATTAAATCTGAAAATTTTGTATCAATATGAGTAGGAGAACGGGCTTGTAGCTTGCCACGAAGTTAAATTAATAAATCAAACCAAGCAAATATTTTGAATTTAACTCCCCAGAAAATTCCCTCAGCAAAATTTTAAACTAAATCGAACTAAATTATAATCGTCCAAGAAAGCGTTGAGATGTTTGAGAACATCGACGTCCTGAGATTTCTCAAAAGCCATGAAACTAACTCACTGAAGAAAAACTTACGGGGTTGAATATCTGCAATTCGACTTTTTGTACTTTCGCAGGAGCAAAAGTAGATATCAGGGTCTGAGCCGCATTTCAGATCTATCGAGAAACCGTTTCCAAAAATATTCGCTTCTACTCATGAATACTTGGAATCTCCGAAATGGCTGCTATTCAGAATATGACGCACTTATGTTTACAGGCACATTTTTTAGTTTAAGAACAGTAGTTCTATTCAAAATCAAAAGTCATCTTCCACAAGCTTTAAGCAGAAATCTGCAACTTAGCTTTGAAGTCGCTGCGAAAAATCGCCTCATCTTGAAACGCGCTCCAGCTCTTAAATATTGATACAAAACAACTAAGGAAACAAGACGTCAAACTTCAATAGTGGCTGAGTCTCCAATGAAAAAAATATTTAAATCAAGAAGTTCTCAAAATCTGGAATCGCAAAATAAACTAGGATTCCACGATTTCAAAAGCTATTTACTCTGTGTGGAAATTCAATGGGCGTTTAGCACTAAGAATCAGCTGTTGTCTGAGATTTCTTTAGCCCTTGACAGAAGAGGGTGGAAAAGCTCAAACAAATATGCACATTGTCTGAGGGGAGGATTTGACAAGGCAAGGGGTAAGTTGATACGTCTGGAAGGGCGCTTCCAACTAGTGTTGCGCACTTTGCAACTTGTTTAGCGGTAATTTGAGGTGCAAAATGCTACATAAGGGAAACAAAAAAGGGGCTTGTGTACCAAAGATTAAAAGACTTTGGAAAGGCAGACCTCCTCAAAATAAGGGAAGAAAGTTGTTTCATTCCATGTTAAACGAAGTGTATTTTAAAATATCTGCGCGCAAGCGGACGATTTTGTTAATTAATTTATTTGTTAATCTGTATGGTTGTCCGAAAAATATCCTGAACCAAAAATTCTTCCCTGAAAATATAAAAAAAACACAGGTCAATGTTGTAGCTTTGAAATCCAGTTGAGTGCTTTGTTGCTTCATTTTTTTAAATCGTCTTATTCCAAATGCGTTTTTTAAAAAATATATTCATAAAACTTAGCCTTTGAATTTGGCAAAACTAAATTTTCAAGCTAGTAGAAGAACAGAGACGAATGGAATAATAAGAGATAAGTCCGAGTCGTAATATAAATCTGATGTACAGTTCTTCCAGTACTTCAGTACTTCCAGTTAATTTTGTGTCACGAGAAATTTCGGCTGTTAAAGATGATTGTGAAATTGGGATTGCAATCATTAAATACATGATTAAGTTCTCCGCAATATTTCAAGAAGCCTTTACAATTTCTTGATATTGTCGATATGTTTGCAGTTCATTTTAGCTAGTCCTTGGTTAGTTTTAGAAATAAACGCAGTTTTAAGTTTTTTAGTAATGATAATTTGTATTATCCCGATAAATAAAAGTAAAATGGTTGGAGTTATTAATCTGCTTATAGACTTAATTGTCGACATTCGATTTGGCATGATGTAGTTTCATTATGTCCTATGATTTAGATAATCTGGAAAATAGATTTTTTGTTATTTTCATACGAAGATGGTCTGAGAAATTCAAGTATAACGAGCAAAATTCATAATGTCTTTCATTATAGCCGGTTAGATAATCAAGGTTTAGTTATCGAAAATTCTGTACTGATTTTCCAAAGGCTAAAAAGTTACAGTTCAAAACTAACCTGAATCAAAGTTTTTGCCGAAGTATGCTGCGAAATCTCGAGCAAAAAAATCTTACGTACTTCTAAAATTGAATTAAAATGAATCATTTCAAGGATGTCACCTGAAATATCACGTACCACTCGCGAATACTTCAAAATGTTCAATCGAAATAAACCGGAAATAGATTTCCGTTCATTCCAAAAGACCAACAATACCACTTGGTAATTTCAGCGTCTTGAGCTGTCCTAATCAAAAATGGATAGCTTGCTCATCTTCATTGGGGCCTGCGACTTTCGGTCATCTTTGAGCCAATATTTCGAGCAATCGTCACTCCCTTAAGAGCGACTTTAACTCGAATTCTTCGTTAAATATCGTGAGAGAATCGGAGCCCCTCCGATTTTCTATCGGTTTTCCTCCGGTGCCCGACAAAAGTTCTTGAGCACTACACCTGCCTACAAGGATAGATATTCCATTTGGTCCACGGCGACATTGATAGCATCACCAGGTTGCGATACACGTAGCGTTACGGGTTGCGTTACACGGTGCGTTGCCGCAAATAAACACAAATCACAAACTTGTCGATATCCTCCAGAGATCCTCACTGCGATCCACAAAAAACGGCTTCACATATTTCATAACACAGCGTTGATTTCATACCCACTGACACTCAATCACATTGCTCATGAAACACCGAAAAAAAATGAAATCGAAACACAGCGGAAATTTGGTTAGAGCGATACGGAGCAGAACATTTCGAGGCGGCGTCACCACAGACTGTATGTGGTCCGGAATCTACAAGAGAACCAAACGCCACACGGATTCGGCGGAGATGTGCCCTCCCCTGCCCTCCCCTCCTGCGGCCGGGCGCCCGTTCATTTTCTCCCCCCATGGCTTGGCCACTCCCTCCCCTCTCTCTGCCCCTTTCTCTTTCTACACCCCTTTCCCAGAGAGAGCTGGCGTACAGCCGAAGCAGAGGGACAGAGAAAAGGAAGGGGTAAATCCGGTAGGAGATGTACGTGAGAGAGAGAGATGTGAACACGAATCATGCGGTAACTAACTGCACAAGGAGAGGGATGGAGATGGAAACTCAAGGAAATGGGAGATAAGACACGAAATATGTGAGTTGAGAAATTTCGAACGAGAATAAACGAGTTTTTTTCTCTCCATTATTGAAACGGAGCTGAGTTGACCTAGTGTTAGAAATGCGTGATGATGCTTATAACAGGAGGCAAGATATACAAAATGAAAGTTGAGATATCGGCGCCTATTATTTCTTTAATTATTTTGTGAGTTGAGTAGTTTTCAAAAGCAAAATGGGATCGGGTAAAAAAAGAAAAGAAGTTGAACTTACTCTTCCGTTTCGTCTCGTTGGCTTAGAAAATATTGGACTTTACGACAGGTGGCGAACAGCTCGAAATACTTTTGTAAGCACGGGAAGGGTGACAAACATGCATTCAGACGAAACAGCCTGGAAGGCATGGCAGCAATGCGTAAGGAAAACAGAAAGCAAAGGATGAAAAACAGGTTCAAATTTAGCAAAAACAGAAATAAAGGCTGCTCCAAATATTAGACGGAGGGACAGACTTATTAACATCAAGAATGAATTCAAAACATCGAGATACAAGCGAAGCAAAGGTCTCGATAGTGAACCAAAGAGGAATGGAGATAAGCAGGCAAATCCTTAAACTGCACATTACAGAGGAATCATAAAGTATGTCGCCAGACACCATATATGACGTGTTTTCCAAGACCTCAGACCAATCGGTACCAGCCTAATATTACCTACAACACGATAGTTTTGGGCTTGGTTAGGCTAGGATAAGTTACTGATAGATTGGGAAATTTACCTTTAAATTCAGGTTAAATAGTCAAAAGAGATAAGGTTAGAATAGATTAGGCACGGTAGGGAAATGTTTCATACGGTTTCAAGTAGCAGGGTTCCGACACGAAAGCTTGCTCAGCTCATTCGGGGAAAATCGCGTTTTAAAGTCGCATTTCCGGGGCGTTCATAGTGAATTTTGAAGCAACTGGCTACGTTTTCATTCTTTTCTAGTATCCTTCGATAAATTCCAGTCGTAATATCTTGAAAAATCTAACAAAAAGTTTTGAGCTAGAAATCGAAAAAAAGCTAGGGGTACCCCTTACTTTTTTACATTTTCTGCCCAAATTTTTAAATTTTAATTTTCGAGATATTACGACTGAAATATATCGAGGGATACTAAAAGTGATTAAAAACGTTACCGATTGCTTCAAAATTTTATTGAACGCGACGAAAATACGTTTGCAAAACGCGATTTCCTGCGAATGAGCTGACAAGTGAGCAAGCTTTTGTGTTGGAACTCTCCCACCTTCACGGATGAACATTTTAAATCATATACGCACTAAAAGCTCTCTAAAAAGATTACACTTGTTTCATATTGAACAAAAGAGTCTGCAAAGAGAGCTGCCCATTAATTTGTACAGCTTTCTGAAGGTTTATCGCAAAAACTAACCTTTTTAGGGTAACCACATGCATGTTTTTGGCATGGAGGTTAAACTTATATACACACGATATAAATATATATGTTCAAAGATAGGTCTTCCAGAGATCATTTATTTATTTTTTTTACTCTCTGGCGACTGTCTACTTACATCAAGTGAATATCCAGGTACACCCATCAGATAATTTGGATATCCTGCTGAAATCTGTCAGATATTTGGTTGAAATTTGGTTTAATTTCTCTTAATATACTTCTGATATCCGACTGCTATCCTTGAAAACCTGATATCTGTTGTACAGATATCCAGCAAGATGTTACCCCAAGAACTATTCCGTTCCGTTAGACTAGGTTTTGTGCGGTCAAATGAGGCTTATTTACCTTGGGAAAGGTTTACCGTGTCACCAACAGTTTTTCATATCCACTTCGACGATAACCTCGGTGATATCCTAAGTAGCCTACCTACCCGAACCCTGTCGGCACCCTGTCCTGTCCGCAGAGGGAAGTTCGCGGCGCCACCGCACTGGCGCCACATTCCACGCGTGGACACTTGCAGTGTCCCCATAGCAACGACACCCTCAACCGAACCTCATGTTGCTCTACACACGCATGTGACGAGCTGAGCAAGAGGCTGCTCCGGGCCACGGTGCCATGGCCGACTGTCGTCTAGTTTGCCTATCCCGGTGCTCTTCCCCCGTGCATAGCGAAGCCAAGGATGTAACTCAGTCCTTTGTCTACTCGGAGTCCACTATGCAGGGGCAGGGGCAGCGGTCGAGCCACAATCATTCACTGAGACTGTATACCCTTTCAGCCCTGTCCAATTATTCACTGCTAATTTGTACATGAGCATGAGTGCATACATAAAGGATTTTTCCGAACATACTTTAGTTCGTGTTGCTCACATCAGTTCCAATTTGGATTGTCAATTATGCACGACTTCAGAGTTTCTGAATAGTGATCTAAAAACCGAATACACACTGATTAAAAAAAAACGGTTACGATGATGCTGGAGGTGGACTGCGTAATTCGATTAATTTTTAAGTTCGATTCACCGATAACTATTTCAAAAGAGCTCGGCGCGTAAAGATTCGTTTGACATGGGTCATGATAGATCTACAAGAAACTATCCAGAATACTTATTATTGATGTTTTGGCCTCATATACGCAGCATTTAGAAATATCAAAATCAAGGTTTGATTTGGGTATTCAAGGTTTTTCAAGGATTAATTAGAGTAAGGTTCTGGATTTTTATTTCAACGAGAAGAGGAAGGAGCTCGTATTTGCGTTAATAGGTTGAACACAAGAAGCAGGAAATTCAACATTTCAATTTCCAAAGTAAGTCCGGGAAAGAAAAAGAGAAAAAAAAAGGTTTAAAATAAGTTGATTCTTGGCGAACATAGCACACAGATTTCAATAAGCGCTTAGTTGGACGGCTCGGTGTAATGGAAGGAGGCGAAGTATGGAGCAAGGTGCAGGGTAACTTCCCCTGTACTGCAACCGAAAGGTCTTGCCCCCCCCCCATCGCTGGACTCTCCGTGTCCGAAATCCCCCTCGACGTCGACCGTCCACATCTGAGAAAATGGCCTGGAGCCAGTGGTTTTGCTCCTTTCAACATTGCGTTCCTCCATCCCTCTCACCCCTTTAACACCCTCTCTCCCTCTTCTTCCGTTCCACACTTTCCTTTTCACCTTCGCGTTTCACCCGGAGAAAGCAGTGCTTTCTCTGTGCTTTCAAAGCACATTGCCACAATGCACATTCGAAAGAAGAAATTTTGCGCCCGAGTTGCCCTTTTCGTCGCTGAGCGGAGCGTTAAGGAAGCGACGCACAAGACATAACCGAAGTTTACTTAAATTTACTGTCGTCAACCCCGATGCCCTACTACTATAAAGATAGCGAAACAAGGAGAAATCTCCTCTTTACGACCCACAATCTCGATTATACTTTACCAACTATTGTAATGAAAATTAGAGTGAAAAGGTCGTTGAACTTGTCTAAAAGTTCCGCGGGAAGTGACGATGGCCGGCGTGTTTGAAAGATGCCGCGGTCAGTCACAGGCGGTCAACAAGTCACTGTTGCTTTCTTTCGGGTTTCTTGATTAGTCTTCGGACGGCCGACAAGTTATGAAAGGTAGAATGCGAACAACAGCGGGCTTGGCCTCTTTTCTTCTGACTGTGTTGGCAAAACTGACCGACAGTGAGGTTTTCGTTGTGGACGACTTCGGCGGTATCTGACTGTGAGTGACGCTCCAGATCCCGTGGGTCAATCACCTTGGGTCCGTCAGGTAAGACCTATGCCTCGCGTTATTATTTTTTTTTGCAAGTTTGGTATTTATTTTTTGTATTCAAATTTTATGTAATAAACTTTTGACATTCATCGTAGCTGAGGTTACGTTACGTGTCTCATTCACTCCGCTCGTCGCGGAACACAAGAGGAGGAGATTTTAACTTTCACAATTGCAGAGTCGCAGTATACTGAATGAAATGAGCTTGATTACAACAAATTCAGCGCCGCTACACCTTTTAAAGCTGGCCGAAATAAAAAATGCGATTGTGTTAAAAAAAATTGCGAGCATATTCTGTGGGCTCTTTCCTTTTCTGCTCATTGCGTATGGAAGCAGTGCGTACACGCGTAATTAAAGTTACCCTTCATTTGAGAAATCAAATTCTCCCCTCTAAAGAAGGGGAATGGTAGCGGCGGCGGTGGGCAGAGGTGAGCTTGAGAAGGCTGGCGGGCGTGCGCCCGACGTCGCCACGCCGCGCCGCCGGGGGAAAGGAGCGAGGAGCCCAAGCAGGGGTCATTGTGTCCGGACATTGTCCATGGAGCAGCGGGGTAATGGCCCTGCACTGGCCGTACCAAGTGACCTTTGCAGACAACCTACGTTTGTTATGATGTTATTTATCGTGTCTACAAGATTGCAATCTTCCCGCGTATGTTCTCTAAAAGTCTAGATCTCGTGAATACAGCAGATTTTTAAGTTTTTTTTTTTTTTTTTTTTGAGGAAGATGATTTTTTGAAATAGATAATTTTAATCAGAAACATCCACGCCTTGTCACTCCGCTGTACAAGGGGTGACAACTCATGACATCCGGTGTACGAAAGGCATTTATATCCGGCTGATATCCTTGATGTCACTGATAGACGGAGTACAGATTTCCAGCAAGACGTTGACTCTTGCCGCTGTATCTTTGGTGAGAAAATTCCTTTCTAAATGTACTGCGTACTTGAGGAATAAAAGATCCCGGGATTAATCTCGGCTGCATTAAAGGATGGATGTTGCTATTGACCCGACATGCATTAATACAGGGAGACTTGAACGCACGGAATCCGACCTAATACATTTTATACGGAGCCGGCGTGCGAATAGCCACTTTGGAAGAATTCGCTATGGAGGTTCTCACGTCGGTGAGGCACTGCAGGTGTGAACACCGCCTCCGACGGAATGATAAGCATTCCACGTGAGCCAAGTTCACGAACGTTTGGCGGAGGGTAGAGCGGGCCGTGCTCAGGCTCAGCCTGATATGTGTGCGGGTTGCCTACATACGGGCTAATGAGGAGCAGTTAAGCCTTGAGGGAAGGATGAAGTGTGCCGACGCTGATAGATGGCCGGGGCTTTTGGAACAAAGAGTGATAGAGCTGTCGGGAAGGCCGGGATGCGAGGGAGACGGAGAGAGGAGATCGAACACACGGAGTGCCTGATGCGACGATTCGGAACACGAGTTCCCTCACGATACCCTCTGCTTACTTGCAGGCATGCCAACTTCATAATCCATCGCAAATTTACACGAATCCCCAACCTAATCTACTCCATTGAACCAACAACACAAGAAAAAATAGCAGTGGCTGCTAACTCGTTAACCCACTACCGCCCAGCGATGTCGTCCGGAAACAGATAAATTTATTTTAGAGGATCTTTTCAGTTCAGTATCGTCACAATTTAAAAAATATCACCCCTCTGGAAACCGGAAATTTATTAATTTAGGTATTTTTCAAAGCTTAAAATTTCGTATTTTAATGGCAAAAATCAATGTAATTTTTCTTAATTTTCACCAAAAATACTGCAGGCTATGGGTTTATTCATGGTACAAATAATTTTAGCAGACACTGCAAACTTTCTAGTAGTCAACGCTAACGTTAGATGTAGCTTCTAAAATGTTAGCAATGGCAAATTTGCTCAATTTGTAGCCCATGCTATCTTGTGAGTTGCTAAATCTAACGTTAGCGATAGCTGCTAAAAATTTATCAAAGGCTGCTTAAATAAATAGTATCTGCTCAATTGACGCGTTAGCTGCCACTGCTAACCATTTTTCCGTGTATACAATGAAAACAGTGCTCCTATATCTGAAAAGCGGTGCAAATATTCTTTAATTTTGGCAGCTTAAATCCTGCTTATTAAGCCTTGCAGTAATCAAAGTTTTCGCGCAAAAAGCAAACTTTTCAAAATTTTTTTAGGAAGATATTTTTTTAAATATATAATTTACGATTTTTTTAAAGATTTATGAATTGGGCCAGACTAACGAAAGTTGGGGCATTGTCCAGAGACCAGCGGGCTGGCCTTCAACCTTGGCGTGCCACCTCGAACGAGGCCGAGGCCGCAAATGACCTTTTTACCCGACGATTCTTTGAAAGCGTATGACCTAGTTGAGGGCGTCTTCAGCGACCTTGAGCAGGGCGACGACCCCGTGCAGGTCAGAGTTCCGCGACAAGTCAGGTGACCATCAAGTTTGTGGCTTGCCGCGGTCACATCGCGCGGCCAGAAACCGTCAAAGTGACAATACCCGGATTCTAAGCGACTATGGCCCACTTTGCTAGCAAACCTGCCCGCTGGACCATTTCGTGGTGCCAGTGACACGACTAATGAAACTAGTTGTGCCAACAATGCGGATAGGCGGCTTTCGATTGGAGACTTGCAAATACACAAACTCGTTTTTTTCTCTATTTTTTAATTAATAATTTATCTAGTATAGGCCAGTATCGGGGTAGATCTGGACAAGTATCACAAAATTATGAATTAGCTGATATTTTTGTCAAGCTAGGTTAGCTTAGCTCAGTTTGCAGGCTTGCTAAGTTTAGGCTAGTTTAGCTTACAATTAGACCAAATTAATTAACGTTAATTTTGGTCAGTATAACTTAGAATAATATTGATTTAAAGCCTTGATGATCCAATATTTTTACGATAAATTTACTTTTATCTCCCACAAAATGCTGTGTGTGAGCAGACGGGCTTTTGGCAACTGTGTAAAGACATGACAAGGTGTTATCCGACGCAACCAAACCACAGGAATGGATGAAGTTTCCATTTCATTACAGATTCACCTGAAAGTAACGCCTATTCAATTTCGAAAGCTTTTTTGATTGTCCGCAGAGCAAAACAGCAAACCAATGCAAAGACAACAACCCTCTCAACTTGGGGGCCTTTCTTAGGCATCGCCGAAAGTCGGTATCTTTTACGCAACAAAATTGACAGGGTAATTTACTTTGGCGAGCTGCTCGCACTTTTGGTTCCATTCTTCTTGTCTGAATGCAAGGTTTTTGACCCGACTCCGACGACCCAGAATGACGGTAATAAAACCTTACGGGTTTGACCGACTTTTGTGGGACCGCAGAAGGAATCAGTCAAAACCTTTAAAGTCGACTGGCAGAAAAATGCAAGGAGCAAAGTATCGCATTTTCATCGGTTTATGGGCCTCCTGCAGAGCGACGAGTTCTTCCTTTCCTCTTGGGGGGGGGGGAGGGGTATAAGTTGGAGGATAGGTAGACTACATTATATTTTCTCACGTTTTTGACACTATTATACTTGGCAACCCCATCAGACTAAAACGGATCAGAGCCTATCAGTTCCTGATTGGGATCTTAAGTGCCGATTATTGTTCATGATCACAGAACCATGTATGCACCCCAAGGTTCGAAGCTAAAAATATAGCTTGTTGACCCATAAGCATACAGTTTGCGTTTTTGTAAAGTCAAATATGAAAAGCGAATTCAATGTCCAGTTCCATAATTTTCCAAAGTTCAACTAATTTTTAATTTCTTTTTTTTTTTATAGATTTTTCGAACAAACTTTAGGTCACTTCATCAACAGAAAACCTTCTTTAGAAGACAGTAGAAATAAAGATTGTCCATGCTTCATAAAAATGTTAAGTTCTCAATACATCATCCACAGAGTATAACTCACAAAAACTTCATCTCCAGGAGTTCTGATTTATTTTCTTCACTTTTTCCATTTGTAACCATTTAAAAAACAATGCAATTAAGGACAGAGCGGACTTTAAAACAGTCTTAACTACCTACGCTGTATCCCAATGCAACTGATTTCATTCTTCAGCATTTTTTATAACCATCGTCAATCTATTTTTCTCTATTTTAAGGCAATCCGTATCTTTCAGAACGATACCAAACCCGTTCCCATTTACAGCGGAACTCCAGAAAATTAAAGCCAAAAAATTTGATAAGCATTTTGAAGAATAGAGAAAAATATTCTTCAAGGGTGAAAGTCAAAAGTATATTTTCCGCTGACCCTAAAAATTACGTCAAGTCCTTCCCCTTACGCAGCAGCGACAACCCTTCCGCCCTCCGCAGCATCCGGCCTCAGACTAAACGTCTCAGCCCTCGAGACACGTGTAGGTCGGAGCGCGACGCCGAACGAGAGCCAGACCCGAAAAAATGGGGCGGAGGCTTGCGGATAGGAGGGGCCTAAGTGAGTGCGCGCAGCGGCTCCGGCGCTGCGCGCACGCGCGCGGGGAAGGGAAGGCGGGGCCCCCGGCGGGGGGAGGGGGGCTGCGGGACCCCCAAGTATGGCCGCGAGGCATTATAACTAAAACCGCTAGCGGTAGTTTTCGGTATTGTTAAGTGGTAGAGAGTGTCCTTTAGTGGATAGATAACTCTCCGCTACTCAAATCCTTGTTTGGATCCGGGGATAGCATTTACTTAGTGTCTGTTGGTTATGCGTGAGACCAAAGCAGGCCGACAGCGTGCAACCGCCTCACCGCACCGCAGCGCGGCGAGGCGGGGCGAGGCGGGAACAAGCCGCGCTGCGGTGCGGCCAAACCTGCGGAAATCAAGTGACACCAGAACCGAGATTACAACTTTGTAACCAGCTTCCCTGGATTACTTTAACCGACAGTTTTGTGCTCAGTATATCAAAAGGTTGACTTCCGCGCGTCTTCTATCCATCTCTCGAGAGTGGAGCGACAGCAGAGCGAGCCACAAGGCAACTAACATTTGTTAAGCTATGACCTAACCATCGACAAGTCTGGTGTCTTACTTCTCGGAAGCAGGTGGCTGCCTTCGGGAAATAAGAGACATCAGGCTTACATTAGCCACTGTCGAGCAAAGCGATAGAAAAGAGCGCCGCAAAAGTCAGGTTCAGCAACATAATTTAGATGGTTTTTCAGGCCGACCATTCCTCAATCAAATTTTTTGGGCTATTGTATTAAAAAAAACCTACGTTCTTGTCATTTGTCCGAGCGATGAAAACTCCAATATAAATGCATGTCGGGGTCAATAGAAACACCCTCATTTTAAGTTGTAAGTTTAACATCGAAAAGTAAATACCATGAATTGGCATGAATCCGTTCGAGTCACTGCATCCATGAATAAAATTATGAAGACCCGCGGCGCGTGGTGTGTAGGTGGGGGGGGGGTAGGCGGGCCTATGAAGACCAGCCCAGGACCCCCAAATTAATGCAACAACCAGGGGATAAGGATATGAAACAGTTAACATGAAACGTGCTTTTAGCAGCTTTGAAATATTATCCCATGTAAACAAATCATCTGGATGTATGTTAAGCATTTTGAAGTAATTCTCGAGACCACCTGTTTTCATTCCTAGCAAATGTCGGCGGTAAGCAATAGCAGTAGCAATAGCAATGCAGCACACGACGGAGTAATCGGGGTAGGAAAGAAGTAAGCAAAGCTGCACAAGAGGATCGAGTAATTCGGGTAGAAAAGTTGTAAGCGAAGCTGCACACGAGGAAGAAGTAATCCGAATGGGAAAGTTGTAAGCGAAGCTGCACACGTGAGAAGAGCCATCTGGGTAGGAAAGTTGTACGCGAAGCTGCACACGAGGAAGAAGTATTCAGGGTAGGAAAGATGTAAGCTTTGTAAGCTGACAATGAGGAAGGAGTAATCCGGGTGGGAAAGTTGTAAGGCACGCTGCACACGAGGAAGGAGTAATGTGGATTGGAAAGTTGTAATGGATGGGAAAGTTGTAAGGCACGCCGCACACGAGGAAGGAGTAATATGGATGGGAAAATTGTAAGGCACGCTGCACACGAGGAAGGAGTAATGTGGGTGGGAAAGTTGTAAGGCACGCTGCACACGAGGGAGGAGTAATGTGGATGGGAAAGTTGTAAGGCACGCTGCACACGAGGAAGGAATAATAAGGATGAGAAAGTTGTAAGGCACACTGCACACGAGGAAGGAGTGATGTGGATGAGAAAGTTGTAAGGCACACTGCACACGAGGAAGGAGTGATGTGGATTGGAAAGTTGTAGTGGATGGGAAAGTTGTAAGGCACGCTGCACACGAGGAAGGAATAATGTGGATGAGAAAGTTGTAAGGCACACTGCACACGAGGAAGGAGTGATGTGGATTAAGGTCATATGAAACACAGGTCCGGACAAGCGTGTTCCAACCAAGGCTTCCTAGATCCCTGTAACGGCTCTCGACTTGCCGTGAGTGACTCTCCAGGCTGGTATCGCACTGGCAGTG
>Ga0058701_10002857_pt1 | contig 13390 bp, 12 predicted proteins | sample AgamicOrMae_FD_97039 | JGI IMG/M metagenome (GOLD analysis project Ga0058701, IMG submission 97039) | Agave microbial communities from Guanajuato, Mexico - Or.Ma.e | ecosystem: Host-associated > Plants > Phyllosphere > Phylloplane/Leaf | place: Guanajuato, Mexico | collected 2012-06-04 | reverse complement strand
GCCGCATCCAGGACCGCTTCCTGATGCGCGTGGGCGCCTCGTCGTGGCACGAGGCCTGCCTGGCCTGCCTTGTCTGCGGGGCCCCGCTGCTCCACTCATGCTACTGCAAGGACGGCAAGCTCTACTGCAAGGCGGACTACGATAGGTAACATATCCCATACCGTCATTATTCGACCGCAAAGTAAAACAACCGATAGAGTATATTTTTGGTTCCAGCAAGGGTTACGAACAATAGAGATAATTGCTAGGCTTAATGAATCTTGCAGTTAAAAACAAACATGTTTTAGAAAGTTCTTACCTGTTTGGAGGAATAAAACGGGGGTAGTGCGCTTTGGGTTATTTTTCAAGATAAACTTAAGTTCAGTCAAGTCAATAGAAAGCTCTCACTGCGACCTTGATTTTGAATGATAAGACCAAAAATTGGTCTATCTTGAAAAATTATATCAAAATACGTACTATCCCTCTTTTCATTTCACGCCCAAAACATGTAAGAACCACCTAAAACAGGCATTTCGTTTTTACTGTTTGCCAGTTGATGAAATTGTGTTTTCAAAAAAGGGTGTTGCTATTGACCCGACATGCATTTACATTGAGACTTCAACGCTCGACAATCGACAAGAACGCAGTTTTATGGGGGGACTTCAACGCACGTAAAAAGACAAATGTATTTTAAATCGACTGTCGGGTGAAAACAGTCAACAGTCCGTTAAAAATATAAAGAAAAAATAACTGCGATACGGATGTAGTCTGCAGACTGCGGGATCGGCATTTAATGCCAGACAACTTGTGGGGAATATTATAAATTTGTGGATTCTGAGGAGAGTTTCTAAGCTACGAAAATTGTGGCTTTGAGAAAAAATAAAATAAAACACTGCACTGATTCTGGTTTGCAAAATCGACCTTTGCGACTTTAAAAAAAAGACGCTTGGCTCAACTCAAAATGTTGGAGATTTTATAATTAACCCACTACCGCCCAGCGATGCCGATCGGCAGAAGAAAAAGTTATTTTAGAGGCTCTTTTCAGTTCAGTATTGTCACAATGTAAAAAATGTCCCCCCACTGAAAACCAGAAATTTAATTTTTAGGCGTTTTCCAAAGCTTAAAACTGCACATTTTAATCGAAAAAATTCTTTCAATCTCGTTTAAGCTGAATTTGACTACAAATACTTTCGTCTGTTTTGGGTTAAGAGGAAGTTTGAGCGCAAGATATTCGGGTTGCTAATGTTTGTCTCAACTGTTTCAGGATGTTTGGCGCAAAGTGCGGGCGCTGTCTCGAGCGATTGCTCCCCCACGAACTGGTCATGAGGGCACAGCACGCCGTTTTCCACTTGCACTGTTTTTCGTGCGTCGCCTGTTTGCAGCCTTTACAAAAAGGAGAACAGTTTGTTTTACGGGCGGGCCAACTTTTCTGCAGGCCGGATTTTGAAAAGGAAATGTACCTCTTACAACAGGCTAGTCCCAGTGGTAAGTCTGGTTCTTTTTGAGATAACAGTAAAAAATAATTCATGTTTTGGGTATGAATGTAAAATGGGACAATTGAATAATTGGGTTAGTTTTAAAGAAAAAATTTTTAAATAACCATATCAATGAAAAGGTCTCGTCGAGAGCTCTCACTTAATATGGTTATTGATAAGTTTATCTTTAAAAATACCTGCATTATCTTTTTAGCTATTTACAACCTGAGCTATTTACTATTTTGAGCTATTTATTTACTATTTTGAGCTATTTACCTGTTTTACCTTCATACCCAAAACAGGTATGGGACTACCTTAAACAGGTATTCTTTTCTACTGTGAAACAGTTCGTCACAAAATTCATGACCCCTGCTTCCGTCAGAAATACGTAGAAACAGGAGTTATGACTTTTGTGGTCCACTGTACTCATGCCTTTTGAGAGTCTTACAACTGTTTGGTGAAATCTGGTAGAAGCGGGTGTAATAAGCATTTTGGTTTGTTTCTGAGAATAGCCAATTAATGCCACGACTAATGACAGGCACTCGCCGAGCCTTTTCATTTGATGGCGCCTTTAACAGATCTCGTGAAGTTGAAAAAAAAAGCGTCATATCTTACGCGTTTTAAAGCGAGCTTTCAAATATATATATATATATATATATATATATATATATATATATATATATATATATATATATATATAACCTAAAATACGTTATTATTTATTTGACGGAAAAATAATGCCGCTCGACCTTTAATTTTTCAGACGAAGACCTTTTGGATGAGAACTCCCGACCTCGGGATGGACGCCGAGGACCCAAACGACCCCGAACAATCCTTACTTCAGCCCAAAGAAGACAGTTCAAAGCGTCGTTCGAAGTGAGCCCCAAGCCGTGTAGAAAAGTGCGCGAAGCATTAGCCAAAGACACGGGACTTTCAGTGCGAGTTGTCCAAGTGTGGTTTCAAAACCAACGCGCGAAAATGAAGAAAATCCAGCGGAAAGCGAAACAAGATGGCAGCGATAAAGTCACCCCGGATAAGGACAACTCGGACAAATCCATTAAAGCCGAGCCAACCGGTGATCACAGTGAGTATCGGACGACGCCACGGCGAGCGCCCGCCGAACGGTGGATAGGCACCACTCAACGCATGTGTGTGTACCGGTTGCCTATCCTCTGTTCGGCGGGCGCTCCGCTCCCCTCGGTGCAGCTGCTGGGAATTTCAAAGGCTGAATTTTTCACCTCTTTTGTTCCACCCTGCATTCATCTTACGTTGCATCCTTAAGTTGAAAGACTGCGTTGGTTGGGTTTTGGGTTAGGTCAAGAGGCTTTTGTTTCGCATCGTTACCGCTTTCTAGCTACGTTGCCAAGCCTCGTGCTTCTTGTAATTCTCAGAGGCAGTATCTTCCGCGGTAAGGTTAGATTAACTTTGGCTATTGAAGTTAGGTTAACCTCACTATTAGGTTAAGTTAACCTTGGTTACTGATAAGTTGGGTAAACGAAGGTTACTGTCAGGTTAACCTTTTTACCGTTAGGTTAGGTTAACCTAGGTCAATGTTAGGTTAAGTTAATATGGGTTACTGATAAGTTAGGCTAACCTTGGTTACTGTTAGGTTAACATTAGTTACTGTTAGGTTAAGCTAGGTTAGGTTAACCTAGGTTAGATTAACCTAGGTTACGTCAACCTAGGTTACGTTAATTTAGGTTACTGATAAATTAGGCTAACATAGGTTACTGATAAGTTGGGTTAGGTTAAACTAGGTTAAGCTTTATTGCAGCCTTGTGCCTCGCTGTGGTCCACTTCACCACGAGAGGTGAAACAAGAGATAAGGCAAATGCAACCGCCCAAATTCACAGTGCTGCGGAAACGTTACACAATGTTGTTGTCTTTTGCAGACGCATATCCTGGCCACTCAGGCGATAGTTTCTGCAGTTCGGACATATCCATGGATGACAGCGCGAACTTCGAGCCGCTGGACGAAGCGGGGTCGGATACGCTGTCGCTGCACAACCTGGAGATGGGCGGCGGGGTGCACTCGCACGGCCACCCGGGCGCCCATCCGCACACCCCGCACTCCCACCACACGGCCGGCGTGCAAGTCAACCCCATCGACAAGCTCTACCTAATGCAGAACTCTTACTTCAGCTCGGAGCAGTAACAGCAACTGCGTTGCCTCCGCAACATCACTGCAATCGCGCATCCAACAATAAGAAACAACTAGCTCAAAACAAGCCGTGTCAATAGCCGAGAATGATGTTACCACCTGTGCCCCCTTGCACATGTATATTTCAGTGTATATGTACATTCAACGGACACACTACTCGTGGAACTACTGCTACAGGGCGTGGGAAAGCGATGGAATCCCACACCTTGAATTTGGCGCCATCTAGCGGCAGTATCCTGAACTGTCGGCCCTACGGCATGGAGAGAGTCGGCAGTTTTTGGTTCTGCCGCTAGATGGCGCCAAAATCAGGGTTTGGGATTTCACGGTTATTCTACGCTCTAATGTGTTAATAGGAATGTCGGGCTGTGTGAGACGATTTTGCATTAGAAAGCATTGCAATGCCATTGGATGCTTTGGAGAAATAGCCTGAGAAGAAATATTGTGCCTCCGTAGCTATCATCAATAGATATCTGTAACGTCATTTGCATCTGTTTTGATATAATTTACAACGCTGGCAGCCGGTTGTCCTAGCGCAGGCTACCAAACAGCACCGAAAACGTCAAATTTTCCTGGTTCGAAACACGCGGGTTTGAGACAACAGTTCTTCCGTTGCCCAGGGCAGCTTGCCCAGGGCAGCTTGCCCTGTTAACATGAAGAAGCCACTCAAAATCGCGTGCTATAGGCTGAATCATACCAAAGAACGGTGAACGTATGAAACGTACAAACATATCTCGCGTATGTGCAAAGTGGTTGTAAGTTGTCAGCAGGGACGGCGAGAGGATTGGAAAGACCTCCTTCCCTGAACTCCTTTGTTTACAGATATTTCGCTTCGCGGATGGCATCAAACGCCAATTTAATGAGAACCAATTTAATTAACACGAAAACCAATGAATTCTTTGTAAAACGTTTACAGCTGTCCACTCAAATGAAAAGATGTAAATATTGTACATACTATCTCTTAAGGAAACTCTCTTTTCTAGTCCTATGTTTCAGCAGTAAGAATTAAATTTCAGTGATATTATGGTAAAGGGTAAACAGCGCTGTGTTATGTGTTTATTTTTGTTGTACGATTCATATAACTTATAGATAAAATGTTATATTGAATGAGTGTTTCATTCTCCCTTCGAAACGAGTTCGGTATCAAACATTTCCACCATCGTTAGCGAGTTTTCAAGACGCTAAACAATAATTTTCAACACATTTTTTTTTTGTTCATATCTCCTTTTTTGTTGTTGTTGTTTTTTAGAATTAGTTTAAAAGGTTTATTGATGACACTTTTCATTCGAACGGCAAGGGAATAATAAAAAGTGAAGAGTAGAAAATTTTAAAACTACGATTTCACAGGGGTTTCGAGAGATAATCTAAGAAGTATTATTTCCAAAGGCACGGAGTGCGGTACGAGGAATGTAATCCTTTTGGGAGACTAAAACGCGCATCAGAATACCTCTTTCGGCACAATCGTTAAATTTCGGGGGAAAAAATTCCGTAATCTTAAAATAACGTAACACTAATCTGGACTAACCCACTTTATTTTCAGCTGGCAATAACGTACCTTCACCGCAAAGTTCACATGCCTTAGAAATAATCACTAGGATTTTATTTATTTTATTGTTGGTGTGGTGTTTCACTTCATTTTGAATACCTTTTCTAAGAAACGCGTTTTTAAAACCAATCCCTTTTCCAAGAAAGTCTAAATATGACCGTTTTCGTGAATTACATGGGTCTTCATAGTTGGAAACTTTCCGCACTTCCTGGGCAAAAAAGAAGAAAAAAGGGGTTTTTAATATATTCTTTTAAATGACTAACAACCGGACGACAGGAAAATCACCATCTACACCGTAAAATAAAATCATAAAAACAGGGAGAAGGGGAATGACGATCAGTAAAGTTGGGGACCTCACTGAGGTCTTATCTCACAGAAATGCTCAGTAGAAGTTCGGAAAATATGCTCTTTATTGCTTCAAGGTAACACGCAGTAAAAAAAAAATATTCACAGTAGAAAAATACTGTATAAAATTTTATAGCTTCAACAAGACGCAACAAAACCAAGAAAAACCGCAGCATCACTACATGCGATAGATAACCATGATAAAAATGAAGAGACATTCCCTCAGATGTTTTATAGAATACAACAGATAATCACATAAAATGTACGGTACGTATTGAATGAAGACGGAATCATTATGAAGTATAAAGTACAATGAACACTATATTTGGAGGCAAGCATAGCTTTGGGTTTAAGTGATGTAAGAGTGCACATTACAAGTGTCCCGTCAACTCTTTCACTTCAATATTTATGATATGTTTCAAGGGAAAGAAAAATAGATACGATCCTATATTCCGATATATCTCGGAGAATATTCTTAGCAAGATTGTCGACTCCACAAATCGAAGAATCGCGAGATGTTTTGAATACTCGACAATCCGATCCTACCATTCCGACAAGCTTAAACTGATTGATTTAAAATGTTTACAAAGAGTAAAAACAAAACACTCAAAAGAGAGAAACTTGAGATATTCAAGCATATGGTATTGCAGAGGGCCCACTCCAGATTGGCGAAGTTCGATTAAAGATCCTCTAAGAAAAGATCGGCGACGGTGAGATTTCAGCTGCTCAAATATACCAATCCTCGCCTAGCACCGAGCTTGCCAATCTCAATCTTGAGAATTTTTACTCCAGTGTGCAAAAATGTACACGATGAGAGATGCGGGACGCGTTTTTTACCTTCACCAAAGTTTTCACCAGCAAAACTGCTCACATTGATAAAAGTAAGGCGCAATTTTATGAGATCTTTTCGCCGGAATTGTCCAGGAAGTTACTGTTCCTGGAAACAAGAGTTCACGATCAGCATCGTAAATCGAATCCGTAGAGTTTAGAGTACTTGTTTAGTAACTTACCTCCGACCCGACAGTAGAGCCGCTTTTGCCAAAACGACTTCAATGGCAATGTCCACAGAGGAGAAGTTCTGCAAAACCGAAAGCGATGTTTAGGCGCTAACTTTATTTCAAATGGGATTCAACCCACGATAAGGCAAAACTTACCTGTAGCAACTTAACGCAAAACGGAAAATCTCCATTCATCAGCTCCTCTTTCACTAATCTGTTCGAAAGAAGTTACAAGTAAATTACCTTGAGTTATTTCATCAGAATAGGCTGTTATCTTCTTCCCAAACAAACATTACCCCAAAAACCATAAGCTAAACCATTTTTCCATTTATTCCATAAGATAAACCATTTTTCATTTAAGTAAAATTACAGCCTGAATAAGAATACGGCCAGAATAGGAACCGTCCGAATACACCATTTTTTTCCCTAGTATTGCCTAAAAGTTAAAACTGGGCACAAATTGACTAACGTTAAAGGAGGTGGCTTACAAGATCATGGCACAGCAGATGTGGACGAGGAATGCAAAACGGTTTTCGTCGGCGAACAGCGAATCCCAGATGCGTAACACCTCCGGTAGCTGGAACTCTTGAGACAGCAGAAGTGTGAGCCATCTGGGAAAAAAAAAAATCATAAGAGGTAACGTCAAACAAAATTTCATTTCAAACTGGAAAATAATTCCCAAGCTTAAGGTAGTAAGAGGGAGTTCGCCCGATCCGCTATCTCGGTAATAATAACGTTGCTCTAGTACCCGCACAATTCGTTGTGTGTTCAGGAAAGTAAATGTTTTACTGTAGTTGCCGTGAAATCATCATTAAGGAGATTACAGCAAGTTACATAGCTTCCACACAAAACGCAAATTTCACCAAATTTGAGCAAAATCTGAGCATTTTTATGTATTTTCCTCGACTATTTCCTCAATTACCCAATTTTCTACATAATATTATGCAGTTCAAGTCAGTTGAAATCTATTTTTTGCGAAAAATCTCATTTAATCCAACCCCAGAACAAAAAAAAACACATGTAAAGCAAGCGCTCTCCTATAAAAGCTCCGGAAGTTGTACTCAAAGCCGAACCCACTTAGTTCAGAATTTTTTTTTATGGATTATTATGATGTATTTTGACGATAGTTAGGATTAGATTAGTTTTGCTAATTTTTGTCCACATGACCTTGGTCGTTCCTACTTCCTTAAATCGGTTTATTCATGCCTCAGAGAACGACTGTTTTCACCAGACCGAGGACCTCTGAGAATAATGGGCTAGATAGCTTTCTCTTGTGTAAATATTTTGCGGTAACATTACGCGGGCTAGAAGGGGTTGGAATCAATTTATGGGAAGTGACTTGAACTCAGAAATTCTTTTACCTGAAACTGTAGAACTCGGGACGTAATTTCAAGTCTTCTAAGTGTAAATAAACGTCATGATCGTGAATTTTCACTTGCTCAACGACGCGCTCCATCATTTTGTTGATGCCGCATTCTGTTTCATCCAGAGTTTTGATGAAAAAATCGCGGATTTCGGACATGAGATTCGTAAAGCAGAAGAAGCAATCGGCCTCAGCGTGCACTGCGAAAAAAAATGAAAAAAAATAAGAGAGGTCATTGTACAATCTTTACTCAGCAGGCTAACTTTCATTGGGTTATCTCTGGTGCCAATAGAAAGAGTTTGGTAAGTATGAAAGACCGTTTATGAAACGCCCGTCTGATCACTACTGAAATCACTTTGGCTGAAGGTTATTAATAATTGCAATACAGCAGGTTTAAGTTAACCAAGAATTGCAAATACCATGTTTAAATTGATTTTGATTTGCAACATGACTTGTTGGAGTTTGCCCATTCCAAACCTTCAAAAAAATCACTTTTCTGGACCAAAGAAAATCTCCATGTCATCCAGTTAGGCAATAGCACTGGTACTTACAGCGCCATTCATCTTCTGGGTTTGATGCAAAGCAATGGTAGATGGGGCCCACAATCTCATTCATACCCTGTACATAGCCCTGGCCAGGGTTCAACTTCGCATACAGAAATAGGATCCTTTCAACTACTTCCCAGTGAGCCTCACTTCCTTCTGCCATCGGAGCATAATCCTCAGCTGCTTTCTTGACCGATAGGGCAATCTGGGAAATCAGACATGTGTGAGAAATACTAACATTTACTATAGCGGTATGCTCTAAAAGGAAATAGGGCAACTTACCTGCTACTGGTAAGGTAAGCATGCAAGAGGAAGGAAGTTAGTCAGAGAATGTTAATATTGACAACATTGGCAATTTCATAATGTTCATTACCTTAGTGATACCAAGCCCCTTCCTCTCTACATTAGCAGAGTTGAGAGCTGTATGCTGTACTCTCAGATGTAAGCGTTGACGACTTTTACTATTCACGATTTGTTCACAGGGTGCATCAGTTGCTTGTTGGAAGAATGATATATCAGGACACAAACGCCTGAAAGCAACACTTTACAGTTTACGCTTCCCAATGATTGTCATACCAGTGGATACAGCAATATACCGACCTGACATCTTTATCAATTTGTAGCAACACTTCATTGTCTTTAAAATAAGTTTGCCACTGACTGTCTGGATTAAGGTTCAGTGGGTGGTCAGCAAAGGTCACATCAGTGAGAACTGACTTTTCCTGTGGTTCACTGGGAGAAACTACCATTTCCTCTGGAAAGAAATAAGGAAATGTCAATAAAATTGAAAGTTCTTTTCCTAGAGTGAATGAAATATTCCTACCGATGAATTGCTTGTACAGTTCTCTTTTACGGGCAAGCATTTGGCTCCATGACAACCTGTCAGGCGGGAGATAGTTGAGCAAGAGCTTCCAGCACAGTGCTCGGATTCCCCGTTCATCTGGAATGCCTGCAACATAGATTAGACCATGAGAAGACGGCAGGAAATGAATGGCATTATCAAATGAATACAGTGACGACAAGTAATTTTGTGGTGTTGGGGAAACATACAAGAAGGGGGTTAATTATGTTCATCACAGAAAGTACTTACCATGGAAGCATAGGTCCCTTAATCGTTTTAAATCAATTTCATTTTCACTCAAGATGTTGTCAAATTCCTTTAATCTGCAAGAGAAATAAGGAAAATAATAACCCGCAGTGCCCCTTGAACCTCAAAAAACGATGCCGAATGAATGTAGACGCACTTACCTTGCTTTGTATGCTGCCATTATAAAGAATATTACAGATTTTCACGGCAAACACAAGTTCAGAAGACTCAGTTCACGTTTCATGCTGACATTGCTGACATATCAAGCCACCGAAACACCCACCAAAAACAAATATGACAAGATCTCATAGATGATAACCTTACTTCTGTGTTCCAGAGACGAAGAAAAATCTCGTAATCCCGTCTAGCGACAAGGGTCGCTAATCCCGTCCTTCTCCTATCTCCAACCGGTTTTCGGACTTTTAAACTTTCAAACACAGTGTAAAACCAAACCGTGACGCTTTATTGTTAATATCTTGCAGCTTAATTGTAATAAAATTAAATTTGTGACCTTAATATCGGAAGTATTTCACAAAATATAAAGTTTGTGTTATCCACTGGCCAGACAAATAAATGCGCACAGACTGCTGGGAAGTGGCTTCTCTTCTCTTGTTTGATAATGGTTGACGGTGGTTCGGGCCTGAACTGATTCTGTGTTTACAATTGAATGTTACTTATGTGAATATGGCAGGATACCGGCGAGTAAATTATTACGAGCTCTGCCGATTATGTACGTCGAGCGAGGGTACCAAAATTCACCTGTTTAGAGAAGAGGGTCGGAAACGTCAGTTGATAACCAAACTTCAGATTTGTCTCCCTGTTCAGGTTGGTTCTTTCCCGCATTCTTTACTTGATTAAAAGAGGTTATTCGTGCGAAATTTGAGAATTCATGACTTAAAAATTATTGTCGTCTCAGTCAAGAAGGTTACTGTTGTGCTAAAACAATCCCTGGCCGCAGTTTGCCAATAAGAATGTCGTTGGGGTTATGCCGTAAAAAGTTGGCGCGCTCCTTAGCTTAGCTCAACCCATCCGCTTTTGGATGGACTTTTACTTAAATGTCGTCTTGAGCGTCCAAAATTTGCGTCATCTTTCGCATGCGTAGTTAGCTGCACGCAGGTATTTTAAAGGGAGCAGTTAGCGACGCTCCATTCTGCTGTCAAACCACTTGTTTACATTCAATACATGCTTACCATGAAGAGTTGACAACCCCTGTCATGTTGTCAACAGAGCATCCACTGATAGAGCTCACAAATTTTTAGGGCCAAAATACATTTTTTCCAAAATACATTTTTTTTTCTTTTCCTCCCTTGCCAATGATATATCACATTTAAAGGACTAGTCCTCCTTGAAAACAGTTGCATGCATGTATTATTAGTATTTTGATTTGCAAAAGTAGCTTTTGCTTCTTTTAAACAACAATTTGTGTGCCTTTCTTAATTATGCAATGAAGATGAAAACTCAGTGTACCCACTCAGAGTACTTATAACTTTGTCTGCCTTCAGGTATTAGAAGAGGATGCACTACCAAAAATTATTTGCAATAACTGCCTTGAAAAAGTTGAAAGCTTTTACACATTTAGAGAATCTTGTGTAAATGCCGAGGCTGTATTAGAAAGTTATCTTCATAACCGAACAGAGGAGTGTCAAAAAGATGAAAAGCCAGTCATCAATGTAAGTAATTTTCCCTCAGGCTTACTATTACACAAATTTCAAGCCAGGAGTTAATTATGTAGAAGTGTCCTTTAAGATTATACTTTTGTAGAAGAAAAAGGAATATTCACGATGTACAGAATGTTTTCTTGTTATCAGGCTTACAAGGAAGACAATATTCAAAAAAAGAGAGCACAAGAGGCTGAATTGGCAAAGCATGTTATTAAAAATCAACAAATAGCTCAGTTGCCTCATGCAACAACATTGGTTGTCACACCAGGCACTCAGGATGGATTGTCAAATCTTGTTCATGCAACAGGCATTCAAATAATTTCAGAAAGTGATGCTGCCAGGTTGCAACCGGTAAGAAATCATCATGAATCAGACAAGATATCAATGTCAAAGCTTTTGTTGTAATAACCAAGAAATTAATTACTGTTTCAGTTGATTGCCGGCCCTGTTCCATCAGCCATGTTGGATGGGGAAGGTCGTTTAGTTTATCTGCCCAATCAAGGAGCCATACGCATTGCTGATTTAGATGCAGCTAATGCAACTCATGCAGAACTAGTTTCAAAGACTTCAGAAGGCAGTTCACAAACAGATTATGTAAAATCTCTAATGAAGGTAACAAATACAATTTAAGTTAATTGATAAATGCATGTAGAGAAAGTATCAATTCTAATACTATTTTGTTGATTCTCTTCATTTAGAACTCGCTGGAAGGCAGTGAAGATAGCTCCCAAAATTCCCATCAACAGCAAGAACAGCAACCGCAAACGATCGCATTTGCATCGCAAGTTCCCGGTCAGGATATGCTAGTCCATTTTAATTTAAAAGATCGAGAGGGAGAAAATCTCATACAAAGATTCGACCAGTAAGTATAAATTACTATTATGTCTGAGATTGCGTGTGCAGATTTTAAAATTTCGTGATTCTAGGAACACGCTCGCACAAATTGGCGAATTCCTCCGAATGAACTTGATTGACGCATCAACCATCGTTCTGGATCCCACAACTGGAGGTATACGAATCACGCCAGTCGTCGGCGGCAACGTGAACCAACAAGCTCTCCAAATCATCCAGCAACAACATATAGTGCAGCCCCATCAACTTCATCAGTTGCACCAGGAGCAGCAAGATCAGCTGCAACAGGCCCAAGCTCATCATCAGGCACAGCAACAAGCAGCACAGCAGCAAGCTGCACAACAGCATGCAGCACAACAGCAAGCTGCTCAACAGCACGCAGCGCAACAACAAGCTGCTCAACAGCAAGCTGCACAACAGCAAGCTGCTCAACAGCAAGCTGCTCAACAGCAAGCTGCTCAACAGCAAGCTGCTCAACAGCACGCTGCTCAACAGCACGCAGCTCAACAGCAAGCTGCTCAACAGCAAGCTGCTCAACAGCAGGCAGCGCAACAGCAAGCTGCACAACAGCAGGCAGCTCAGCAACAAGCAGCACAACAGCAGGCAGCGCAACAGCAAGCAGCACAACAGCAGGCAGCACAACAGCAAGCTGCTCAACAGCAGGCAGCTCAGCAACAAGCAGCTCAGCAACAGGCAGCCCAACAGCAAGCACATCAAATGCAGCTTCACGACAACCTCAAAATGGAAAATGATGATCAGCTGGATGATGACATTGAGGAGTGTTCCGTGGATGAGGATGAGCGGAGCGGCGCAGAGGGGCAGGAGGATGTTTGCGAACACTGCGGGAAGTACTTCGCGTCGGAGCCCGAGCTGCTGACGCACCGGTCGGTGTGCTCCACCATCGAGGCGGTCGTGAGCGGGGCTGGCTCGGGCAGCTACGACAAGGGCTTGGACAACTACGGCTGTGATATCTGCGGGAAGACCTTCAAGCGCAAAGAACATGTCTTCCAGCATAGGAAACTTCACACTGGTGGGTTCGCCTTTCACTTCCATTTTGCTTAAGTTTACAACTGTAAGTTTTTTTTTAAAAAAACTACCTTTTTTTAGTTTAACGGATTTGCGGTTTGAATCATTTATTTTAAGTTTTTTTTTAATATATATAAAGTGTAATGGCTTTGCTGTTTGAGTCAACTACAGTGCTCTCCCGCTAATCCGTCACAAGCGGGAGAAGAGGCTGTCGGATTAGCGGATTTGTCCGGATTACCGAGTAGTTTCTGTCTTTTGGTCGGAGAGTAGTCTGACATATGAATAATAGGCCCCCCTTTTACTTTAATATTATTTATTCAAAAATAAACGATCAAAGTACGACAAACAAGAAATC
>Ga0058701_10002856_pt1 | contig 13393 bp, 4 predicted proteins | sample AgamicOrMae_FD_97039 | JGI IMG/M metagenome (GOLD analysis project Ga0058701, IMG submission 97039) | Agave microbial communities from Guanajuato, Mexico - Or.Ma.e | ecosystem: Host-associated > Plants > Phyllosphere > Phylloplane/Leaf | place: Guanajuato, Mexico | collected 2012-06-04 | reverse complement strand
ACTGTGTACTGTTTATGAAGGCCAATGCCGCCGTTAGATTAATCGTCTTGAACCCCGCTGACGAAACAAATGCCCTTAACATAGAGCTCTGCATCGGACAGCATTTAAAACACCCCTATAAAAGTGTTGCACAATATTGTTATTAAAATAGATCGTGATCAGCGAGGTGCCACAGGCGGTGTTCTCTTCGTCTTTACCTCGTTGTTGCACGCATGCTCGGTAGCTGCCTCAACTATTCGCTGAAAATTGGGCTAAAACACGAGAGCGGTTTACGTTTTGACATTTCAAAATGAGAGAGTATTAAACAAACAAGAAGGCGCCTTACAAGGCCGTTGCGCGTTACAAATTTGCTTCACAATAAGACCTGCTCTAATTTGAATAGTGACCTACCTGAAAATTGTTTCCGGGAACTAATGAAATAAATAATCATCTTCTACAGCAGAGCAACTGTTAAGGGATTTACTGTTGCCTCGTAAAAGACACCGTGGTTCATGTTTGGGATAAGTATGTTCGTGACAACAATTCTTTTTGAGTAAATTATTATTATTATTATTTGTTGTAAATTTTGGGTAAAGATTTTTTGACGAGACCTTTTGAATTTCTGCTAGGAAAAATGTCGAATAAAAGGGGCGTGGGGTGACAGGCCCAGAGCAGAGCTGGCATTAGTTCATTATTGACTCAAAAATGTTTACATACCCACAAAAAAGGGAGAAAAACAGAAAAACTTAAGGGCTGGTCTTGCACCTGTTTTGGGTATGGAGGCGAAAACAGAGGTATCACCAATATTTGGCCAGTTTTTACGTTAGTAATTCGTATTCATCAGATGTGAAAGCTCTTCGTCTCGTGTAAAATGTTCAATCAAAGGAAATTTACCTTAACAAAATATACCGGTTCACGAAACTTGTGTTATGATTTTAATCACTTTATGCGTAAAACAGATGAAGTAAATATCGGTACCCACATTAGGCCCTCTCTTTTATTTAACTTTGATCCGTCGTAATTAGCTTGTTTATCGTTGCCAGGCTTTCGACAGTCCGTTTCATCTGAAGGCATGTCGTTATAATTGAGTCGCTAGAAGTCGTTACCACCCGAGCGCCCTCTATGAGATTGACATATAGTTATGAAAAGTGCGGATCATTACAGCGAACAGCAGGTAACTTAACGATATCGCTACAAGCAGATTAACCTTTCGAGACGGATAGTCACTCAGTGTGTCAGTTAGTCCAACAGGTGTTCCAGGAATTCCCACGGCCTTGAGAAGGTGTCGAGCTCATTAGAAAATTTGGCGAGGGAACGTTTTGAATTTTTAAACGAAGGTAGTGCATTAGTGGGCGATGACCATTCCACAGCCCCCATCCTTTTCTTGACATTTACTCCATAGAGGTTGCAGAGAAATATTTCGTGACTGGGCGGGTCGGGAATCTCGAGCGATAGTCTCATCTATGGACTGGGCCGCTGGGCCGCCCTACGTCACTCCGCAAAGCGATCTCAACATTACAGGAGACATTGTCTCTGTCTGATTCGTGATCTTGCGACTACTAATTTATCTTAGGATAGCATCCACTTCAGATTGATGACACTTCCTCTGAGGAATAAAAAGTTTTATGAACGTACCATTTTTGAAATTCGGCATTTATGTGCGGAGTTTCCTGATCAAGATGAGAGAGGGAGGTCGAGATATTTGGATTCAGGCTCTAGAGAAATCTCTTATGATCAATTCGTCGAGCATCACAAAGACAACCTACCCAGAGAATGCTCTCATAAAATGGAAGAGCTGATACTATATTAAAATGAAAATAGTACTTTTTAACTCTGAGTTGTGTACTATATATTCCGAAGCCAAGCGAGCGATACCGAAACAAACACAGATCACCGCACCATATATCGCCATCAAACCAGACATCGTGACGTAGGCTCGGCTAAGGTTTAGTAAGATTTTAAATGCTCTATGCTACACTCTTCTCGGCTGAGTGACGAAAGGTGGAACGCAAAAGGTGTAGAGCATAACCTTCAAATTTCATAGAATTTATAAATCATTAACTTTTATCCCAAGAAATGTCCATTTCACAGAGGATGAAAATCCTTATTACCGCGAATTTCACCGTAGTCAAAGACTACCTCATAATAAAGTCAAATTCCAGCTCTAAATACGACGATCTTAACCTTAGTCCTTGCAACCCCAAATCCAGCCTTCTGGTTTATTTTGTACTTTTAGGTTAGTTATTAACTTGTCTGACCCTGGCGCCTGTGTCGGCCTGCGCTGCCCATCTTGACCGCCCAGCGATTCTCAGAATGATCGCAATCTAGAATTATGAAAAAGGTAATTGGTCGCGGCTCATGATGCAAGATGGCGATGAAGCGGCTGAAAGCTGTGCCGGCCAAAGGGGGGGGGAGCCATATATGATCACCTTGGCGCCAAAATTCGAAAGGGAGGTAACAATGCTACGTGTCCTCCGTATTGTTGCCTAACAAAGGGGATGATGCTGATGGTTTATCAGCTGATGTTATCAGCAAGGCTGAGTGCTAGACCAGTTAAATAAGCTAGCTTCTTGAATCGATATGACAGGAGATAGAAATATCGATAGAGTTCTCGATTGTTGTGTGTTCGTCTGGGACAACTTTAATTCGAAAATACGCTGTTAATTTTTAAGATTGCATTTCTTTTTGACCTATCTTCACCTCCGACAGCGGAGTGAGGAACAGGGAATCTAAACGTGACCTAAGACAATTTAGCGTCATGTCAGAGGGCCCACAATCTTACATTAAATTTAATTCTAATGTTTTGTGCTTTTGTTTTCGCTCTAGCAAGCCGTGAACTTCCCCTTGTTTTTCGTCATTGAACGCATGAACTTTAAATGGAAGATACCAGCAGGTTCCCTAGAAACGAAACACAGCCGTTGACAGTGTTATTTTATGCCAGGATTCAAAATGTCATGGCACCGTTTGCAAAAATCTAGTTTTCCACCTTAGCATTAGAAGTGATTTTTTTCAGTTAAACAGCGCTCACGCTGCTTAAACTCCGCTCTCTCCGCGTCCCAGCGAACGTAAATTAATTCTAGTTGGTAGCAAACGACTAGATATTCTAATTTTACGAGAATTGAACATTTTTACATTTGTGATTGACTATATTTATTAGTGATTACCCTTCCCCATGTAGCTGTAAACTCATGCTGATCCTCAATCAGCCTTCGGTGGATTGCTGAACTTTGGCTACTAACTTACTGTTACATATTATGAAAGGATATATTTGTGGGAATATCTTTGAATCAGTCATACCCGTGTCATCGATTCTTAATAGTTAAAAACCCCTTGTCACGAATAAAGCAACACTGAACTCATTTGTTATATCTTTGTTTAAAGCGACATCATACAATTTACTAACATTTTCACGGGTACGTTCTGAATTCAAGAGAAAACGGCGAGCATTTATGCATATGCGTTTCGTGATAGATCTTTTAAAATTCATATATCAAAGGAAATAGCTAAGCAAGAGATTTGTATATCACAAGTCAGTTTTGGAAAGTAGGTCTAGGCAAAATGTGTACAGTTCGTTCCCATTTTACCTTCGTGCCAAAAAAAGAAAGAAAACAAGCATGAGGCTAACTAAAGTGGGATTTTTGTCACAGTGCATCCAACTTTTGCTGAAAAGCTAATTACAAAATTTTTAATTTTTTTTCTATATTTTTCTACATTTTTCCCGAGCCAAAAAGACAGGAACTAGAAAACAAGGCTGTTCTTCTGACAGATTTGATATACACCAATTTGAAGTTTTAGGCCATTATTGCCCCTTTTATGTCATCGGTTAAAAATAGAAACATTGAACACAAACCTTTTTTCGAACGGCGTTAGCACAATTTCATACAATCACAGAAAAACTTCTCGGAACAATATTAATAATACCATTTCAACTGCTTCAATACCTAGTATTTTTGTTTCTCTTCTACCTATTGTCCTTATTAAGCCAAGGATTTTTTTCATCTATTTCGAGGAAATATGGCAATAGAACTCCTCATTCCTCGCTTAAAATTCGCATCTCTTATCACTCAATTTGACAAAAACCAGTTTAAAAATTTAAGAAAAAAAATAATAACGAAAACTTTCACTCCTTGGCATAGTTGTCGATTTTGGCTGTAGTCCTTGAGCAGTAACCCATAGTGCCGGTTGTAAGCATTCTTGTTTGGTAAAGGCCAAATTTGCCCTAACAATTTTTTCATAGATTAACTTGGCATTTTAAAAAAAAGAACAACAACTCATAAATGAAAAGTACTGCCCTCTTTAACTTCGGAATTGCATTCTTTTGTACTTTCTAAAAGAAAAAAAAATCTCTCACGGTATCCTGACAGAGGAAAAAAACAACAACAAGCAATAATGCTCTAATGATAAATTTTGAATTATCTGGACACAACAGAATTACTGGAAACGGTTAATACCGAAGGCAAGTTCAACAATAGCTGATTTTTGAAGGTGCTTGCGACTTTAGTCGAAACGCAAAATTTCCCCGGGGAGGACCGGGGGTCCCCGTGGAAAAGTGCGGAATTCCGCGAGAGGTGAGTTTGGTTGCTGAGCGGTCGAGATCTAGCTCATTTCAGAGGCTGATATTCTTGATTCATCCCTGCCATCATGTAAATTTCGTGTCGGGGTATTTGTCACTTTTGAAGCTTCAAGGCTCGCCGCGAAGAAGCCTCCTACGTTGTTTTAGAACGTTCCCACTTTTCAATAGTTTCCTAATGCAAACCGGTCTTCTTGTGATTCCAGCAGATGTCGCCCGCAAAGCGTGTGCTATGACGCAATGGCGATCTGCTTAACCATAAGAACACCTTTAAATGTTCTCCATACCGATAGGCTTCTCACGCAGGAAGAGTCGTTTCAAATATGTTCTGAGAACAATAGTATTTTTTACATCGACAAATTTTTGCTGCTGCAGCTGCTGGTTTCCGGGCGGCAAAAAATTTAGCTTCTGTAAGCTGTGACTTACAATTCAAAAGTTGTTATTATAAATCAAAAAATCTAACATAGACCAAGTGGTCATCAGAAACGAGTTATGATGGCAGGGTTGATGTTTAACATAACGGGGATTTCGACTCAAACGTATTTAATTTTTAACGTTTTTGATAACTTTTAGTGTTCGAAAAGGAAGTGTGTTTTCTCTAAATTTAGTAATTTTCCATGGGATCCCTCTCCCCGAGAAATGCTCCAAAAAGATACCCATTCTATTAAAGGGAAATTTGATAGTATCTTGATTTGTGATTTTGCAAAATGGCATTTTTAAATTGGTATAAAGTTTTGATCCAAGTTAGGGTGAAATCGTTGTTAAACGCTGTCATTACAAACGTAAAATGCACATTGATTTTAGTGAGGTTATATCCTTCAGGAAGTATTTGCATTCGGCTGAGAACAGTCTCCTAGGAAGAATGAGTGAAAATGGATTTATGGCAGGCTGTGTCACCCAATACAGATGGGCATGGATAACCATTTTTTTTTGCCAAACGAGCTAAGGCGAGCTAGAATGATAATGTTCTCGACTCAGGGAAAGAAGGCAATTTTTCTGGAGCGGAAAATACCGCTATCGCACAGCTCCGAATATAATTTTGGCGAAAAGAGTAGCTGCTCGCGAAAAGAACCATTGTGGAATCCACTGGGAAATCAAACAAGGAAGCGGACCCTCGCTTCTTAATAAAATTTTGTGCATCACACTGAAACTGGGTCTACAAAAGGCTTTGCGGAAGGTAAACTTGTGGCCAAATCGTTTAAGAGCGAAATGTAATGCACCATGGAATAGTTTCAGGATGAAGTTGAATCTTTTAATCGCTCGACTGCATTGTTTTTATCGCGGACTTGTACCGAGTTTTGATCTCGTTTTGTGAGTCACTATCGCTTTTTTATATTGTTGACATCTGGAACCATCCTAAGTTCAGGTTGATATTCCTTTTGTTATGCCTGCCACTCATACAAACTCAAAATCAATATCTCACCAATTATGTATGTTTTAGAAACATCTTCAAACTGCTGTTTTAGCCGCATCACTGTGGGGATGAAAGTTAAAATCACATATTCCGGCTAGTTTGCACGCATTGCAATATTGAGCAAAAGGCTACGGCGTGATCTTTCTATTTATGTGGCCATTTAAATGTATGTCTAATATGAAAACTAAAACGTGTGCCAAACCCGATTCACTTCCGTACCCAGCACAGTCGGATCAAACATGCATGGTATTTATTTTAAGCAGGTATCGCCGCTCCCTAAAAATTTGATATTCAATATAGATAAATAAAAGCAATTAAAAAAAAAGTAACGTTGATTTTAAGGGCATTAGTCTCATATTTTTTCAGATGGCAATAAGCGAAATGAATTGCTTTCTAAAAAATTCCTTCTAAGGAATCATAAGACATAATATTTCCATAGGCCTCTTGTCTCGCAGTTGTGATTTATCCCTTGTTCAGCAGGTGTGACGATCCTCAGGGGAATGAATAATAAAACAAATCGAACAGAATCACAGCTCTTTGTATTTTAATCAGGTAACTTTGGATAACTTAGTCGCTCTAGTCTACTGCTGTTGGTATTGGGGCTGGGGGTTGCGGGCGATGAACTCAAGTGCCCTGGCGATTTCTGGGGGGATAGGAGGAGGAGTAGGGAGGTGGGCGCCCTGGGGCTGGAAGCCGTTCTCGTCGGCGATGTACTGCACCGAGATGGGGGTGCCGTCGTCGGCGGTGTAGCTGAAGCGGCCCTGGTGGGCGATGGGGGGTCCTAGAGCGGGATCTTGGCTCTGAACTCTGGCAGGGCTGCCCTGGGCGTCGGCCTGGATTCCGTTGCCGGTCTCGTAGCTGCAACACCGTTGAAAGGTGAATTAGGGGCGGTTCTGAAGCGTCTTTCCGACGAATATCAGGGGTCGTGAACAAACTACGTGACATCCGGCAGTCTACAGAAAGGTCAAATCAACAAACTGTGTGCGATGGACAGCGAAAAGGTACAACGTTATAATAATCTAATACGTTTTGAGTGAAGTCCCATGTTTGGGGTCATTAGACGAAATGCAATGGCACGTATTTTTGTTAGTTTTCAAGATAGGGCTAATAAACAAAAGGCTTTTCACATACAAGTCTATGTTGAAAAACAGTCGTCATGTATGACGAATAAGACCTGTTTTTATTTTACACTTAAAATCTCTGAAGGACCTCCTGAAGGGTATTTATCAGTTTTAAGTCTGCTGTGAGGAGTATCTACACCGTTACGTAATATGCCTCTTAAAAAGGGTTGTTTTGGTAATAGTTTTCTGAGAATATGCAATCTTTTCCAGAAATAACGAAGTGGATGTTTGTTAAACTTCCGTCGTCGCCCTTGCAATGAGTTCACAGTTCATTGATATTTCAGCTTTTGACCAATAGAGACAACATATAAAAACCGTCCTGCTTACATGACCTTTAGAAGCAAATTTTTTGTCTGAATCCAACAGTTAAGAAAACGGAACTAAGTCAAAATTTTTAAATATGGTATTAAAAAACGAGCGGTTTAAGAAAAGGATGACCATTTCCCTTTTGATTCCAATATGACTAACATATTACGGCAGAATGATTTGAACTCTTTACCTGTATTGGAACGAGCCGTCAGGGCTGATGTCACTAGCTTGCCTCAGAATAGGGATGGGGGGCTGATTCTGGCCCTGGGCAGCCACGTAGCCCAGCACGGCGAGGAGTACCAACTGCCAAAAACATAGACGAAATTAAAAAAAAATATCCACGAAAAACAGAAGTACACGAGACTTCGAAAAAATGACCCTAAACAGAACGTCATCTTCAGTTCAGAGGACCTTCATCTAAAACCTCCCAAAAATTCAAATTTTAGCTAACTGAAGAAAATATCGATTATATGTTTTGTATAAAAATGTACAAGTGAATTTTCGCACTTTAAAATCGATGCAAACCCAAGTGGTGCTTGTTACAAATAAAATAGAAATGGAATTGGAACTTTCTGAAAAAATAAACTAAATCTTTGTCCCAATTTAAAAGAAATGGACATTATTTTTCCTCTGAAAAATCGGTTTTTAAACGTTTTATTCTTAAAGGCGAAATGATGGCCTACCGTTGTCTTCATTGTGACGCTCAGGAGGTGAACGGATGTGATGTGCAGAGAGATGTTCGACTCACTCTTTTATATTCCTTTCCCCCTCCCTCTTCCCCTCTCTCCTCTCTTCTCTCCTCTTAACGCACATTCGAATCATTTCAACAAAATATTGCTTACATCAGTTAAATTTGTTTTTGGAGATCTCGGTCGAGGTCAAAGTTCAACCGTCTAAATTTACATCAAACCTCGTTTACTTTCAGAATGTAATTAGATCTTCGTTTAGAAGTTCATGAACAAAAGGCACGCAGTTATTCAAAACACGACTTATTTTATTTTGTACTTCTGATTAAAATGGATTGATAGCAATCACGTTTTCTTCAAATAAAAGATAAAAAAAACACTCTCCATTAAAAAAATATATCGATACGTTTTTTCACAGCTTTTCTCGACGAAAAAGTTTGTGCTGTTTTTGAGAAATGTTGTCATAGGACCTCCCGCGTTAACATAGCTTTTTTGGTTGGAGTCAGAGCTGTGAGTAATAAACATTTCTTATGCTTTCCGAATAGTCCTATTTAAACAAAATGGCATTTAAATGCTGAGCTTTCGGTTGTGCATTTTTTCCAAATAATATAAAAAAAAAGCTTATGACCGGAATAGCTATTCCAAGCATCTTCATTGCTTACAATATGATGTTACCTCGGACTTAACATTCATGTTTCGTAATTTGTTTGTTTTACATTCTCAGAAAAAAATCCTTCAATGAGAAGTACCACCGAATGCCCTCGCTTGGTCGGTTATTAATCCTATTTTTAAAACTAACCAAAACACATGTGACATTCGATTAACCTTCATATACTTAAACGGTTATTTCTTACAGTTAAATCTTAAAAAAAAGAACAGAAAAAAGCGACTTGGTTTCTGCTCGGGTGAAACGGCAAATCCGCTATTTCGAAAGAGTTCCATATCGTCTTTTTTTGTCACTCCTATGCAGCATCACGTTCACTTTCTCTCTCATCGTGTTATTGCGATCGCGTAATTGTCCTTGTCTTACGATGATCTCGCTGCTGATTTGTCAAAGATTTTGCGTTAACCGACGAACCCCAGGCCGAGGGCCCTGGTCCAGGGCTCCGCCTTGGCGAGAAGATGCGGCACGGGGTCAAGGCCAATGGGAGGGAGACTGGTGAATCGAGTTTGCGTTCCGGCTGGACTCGGCTGCGCTCGACAGAGCTCGCCTCGTGGGTGGAGAAGAGGTTTCTGTAATATAAGGAACGGGATTTGTCACGGAGTTGGTCAACACGTGGTATCGCTTTGAGTTAGGCCAACCTTTGTCTCAACCGCGTTTTTCATTTGTGGACGTCCCTAAGATTTGTTATCCTAAACGCCGGAGAAACGATAACATAAGAGACGGTTTCAATTATGTTTTAGAGTCCTGCCGAGTTTGTGTCCCAAACAAACACTCATGGGACATCGCATAATTGTGCCTTTGGTATTCTGTAGGTGCCTTAAATTACCGTTTAAGATAACTCGAGAGTCTTAAATATCGTTTACTATGCTTTAGCTATCTTAAATCACATAGATCTTAAATTACATAAGAAACTATTCAGTTTTTTAGAATGTACAATCAGTTTTGGAATCTTAACTTTTACAGTTACAGCGCGGTGCTAGCAAAAATACCAGCAAACTGAAAGAGTACAATAGTGCGGGACCAAATGGGCGGACAGAATTTTAAATTAATTGTATCGGTATGCCTCGATCACTTTTTATCAAAGTTCCGAAAGATCAAAACTGGTTTAGCTTCTTCCTGGTGATCGCGACGCGCGCAAAATCCCCTAAATTCTTTCACTTTTCCTATCTGAATTTAATCCAAGGTTGCTTTTTTTTATGCATCACGCTTTTGATTTTTACCACAAGACCTAGCGCTGGCATCGTCTGCAATGACTTGGTTTCCTCGCCGAAATAGTGGATTTGGTATTCTTTAGGATTTTCCCCCCCAAAGCCAAGTATGCTTTGTCGCTTTTTATAAACTTATTTACCACTTCATTATTTACCTTATACACTTATTGATATTAAGATTTTTGCTAGAAAATCAGCAACATTAAATGAGTACATTACATTCTAACGAAATATCCTCTAGAAATTGCCAGTGCTCACTGATCGACGGCATTGTGGACGTAATATGTATACTTGTCCCAAAACGAGCCTAACGGAACAAGACAATCAGGTAAAAATATTAGTTTTACAATTTTTTGAACTTAAAAAGAAGATCTTAAGTGAAAGAATCTATTTCAAATGGAAAATCGGTTAACTGGGCCTGTTTGTTTAGCGAAGGGGTGAAGAGGTAGAGAGTTGGGACGAAGGCACTTTTGAGTACCTTTGTCATTGATATTCCGGACAGGTGCTATTACTCGTCTTTTGTTCTTATCGAAAGCAGCCGCCAGTCAAACATGTTGTGTCATCACTTGACCCATTAGAGAAATTTGCACTTTTTAAAACTTTTTTTTTTGCAGCAAGGAATCTGACTTTACTAAAAAAGTTAAACACCAATATTCTAACAAATTGCCTCCCCCCATGAAAAAACAACAACGTTTAAAGACTGCGTGGCCATACGTTTGACCCCCCCACTTTTTTGGAGATATCTAAAGAATTAACTCTCACGTCTTGAATGGGCCATGAATCATAATTCATTATGCTTTGCTGCCAAAATATTATTTTGACAAAGCGATGCATTCCGTGTTGAAGTAGCGTAGAAAAAGAAATCAACCTCGGGCGGTGATTGGCTTTTGCAACAATGTCCGCCCACAAAATTCGAGTTGTCTCAGTAGCAAAGAAATGACTATTGTTCGACATTAACGATACGCGCTAGAAGACGATTTATATTATTGACGACTGCCTTGTTACGTTGTTGTTACTTAGATGAACGACGCGAAAGTTTATTGGCAGAGCCTCTCGCAAAATTTATGACCAAATCGTCCTCTTCCGAAGGAAAAGAAATATTTTGAGCCAGCAGGACTCTTGCTTCAAGGAACTGCTGTCATATCTATCACGAAAAACACATATATTTCTCAGTAGACTCTATTAGAAAAATTACCAAAAAATCAACGTTCATTACAAATAACCGAGTCTATTGCAGTCCGGACCGATGTCGGCGATTACGTCTTAAGTTGCATAGTTTATGATCTCCTTCTTACTTTTGTATCAACAGTTTAATTTCCATCAGTTATAGTCTTCATCCGCAGCATAAAACATGTCCTGGAGGCCAAGAGAAATTTAGACAACTCCCCATAGGAATTTCGTGCCAAAAGGAGACATTTTTGTCTCCCAAGACAAGAGGTCCAGTTTCATAGGTCCGTCAGGCAAAAACCTCACAAGAATACAGTCTGTCAGTTTAGGTGATTTCTCTTCAAAATGAGAAGTAACTTTCAGTTTCCGAAGAATTAATTGTGTTTACGATCATTTTTAGTACCTTTTTTGTTTTAAGAATACCGAAATAAAAAACTCCTTGACTAATTAAATTTATGCTTTCGATTTTCCAGATTTGAGAAGAGGATGTGGAGGCTGCATCTACGCCAGTATTTGACAGGTAAGTGCGATTTACGAATGAATAGATTGCACGATATGCACACAACTCTGGTGGTCGAGAGACTGAACGCCCGCAAGGCGTCCAGACTTGTTCGCCTGATGCGATTTTGGTGTTGCCAAAAATCTTTTTTCGATGCAGCGACTATATTTTTTATTTACGGCTCCTGGAGTTTGAACAAATACTTTTTTTTTCAGATAACTAAATTTTAAGTGGCTAGCGATTGCATTGCAAGATGGCATTAAGGATAGCACTTTTCTGGCTTGGTAAATCTACCGTGTTCGGCGTATTCTGGCCAGTTAAATCGCGATAGGGAGCATTTTTTGCGGCTAGGAATATTTTTATGAATAGCATTTTTCTTGACCAGTTTATTTCTTGAAAACGTCATACTTGTGGTCCAGTATTTTTTGTTGTTGTTTCAACTGTCATTTTTCCTGCCTTTAGTAAACTCTTTAGGTTGGAATATCTCGCCTAGTAGTACCTTTCTTCCGTGCCGTTGTTATAGATGTTGGCTCCGCTTCCGTAGAAAAACATTGCACAATTTTCGAGCGGTTCCTCTTCTCTTATGCGAAAGCAAATACATCTTATCTAGTAAGGCATCTCCCTTACGGGCTTCCTCTGTGAGTGCCGCCCTACCCCACCCCATCCCACCGAACCAACTCCTGTTGCCCATAATTTAAACCTAAATTAGAGCGTATACCAGATGTTATCTTTCTGACTATTAGATTACTCAAATATTTTCGCATTAGCTACTTGTATCTTGATTACAACTTTGTAAAGGAGATAAAATCGACACGCGAAGATAAATAATAATAATAAAAAAGATACAACCTTCGAATTCAGAGAGCCACTTTTTTAAGTGTGATTTCCTCTGTTAACGAAGCTGCCTTTCTTTTGATAACCTTACAAGCCAAGGAGTTACTTTGTGAGGAGAAAAGTTTCTGAGGCCGTTCCTAAGTCGTTGCTTCCTCTTAAAATTATATTATGTTTTTCCTTTAGGACAATCTGTAAGATTAGGTCCTGCAAAGAATATTGCAAATGTTAAATTTTATTTGATTGGAAATGAGGCTTTTCTTACTCGTGGCCAAAGATGTATCTTCTTTTATATCATAGCAGTTAATAATGGTATCAATCTCATTTATTCCGTTTTTCGCCGCTAAATAGAGGTCCTTGGGTAGACGCACCCGGAAACTCTGCTGCTAATCTTGTGGCAATCAGGAGAATTTCTTATTATAGGCCAAGGCACCCACATAATATTTTTCCTGGTGCGTTTTATGTCATTTCGATACTTATTCCACGAGGTTACAAACGACTCGAAAACATCAAGCGCTGAAGGATCCCCTATTAGCGACGCAGAGTGCTACCATGCTCTGTTTTTTAAGCGCCGCTGATCTGAATCGTAGCGCCATATTGCGGTGGCCCAAGCAACTTGCAGTTTGGCGGTTCCGCCGCGAGATGGCAGTCTCCGTTTCTCCGAGAGATCTTTCTTCTCTGAATATGGAAATTTGATCATATTGTCGATACTTTCACTTTCTCTGAATCTTTTTCTTTGGTCAGAAAACAAAGCTGAATTTGGGACCGTTTTAAAAATACCAGTTGCACATTTCTAGGTACAATTTTTGGAGTTCGTTGTTACGTTGGTTTAAATTGAAGATAAGGTTGGGTTAGACCATAAGTAGATCGGTTCATATCTCGGGTTGGCTTGATTTATACGGGATAATATTTTCTTGAAAGGGATTATGCTTGAGTACTTTGGTT
>Ga0058701_10002855_pt1 | contig 13394 bp, 8 predicted proteins | sample AgamicOrMae_FD_97039 | JGI IMG/M metagenome (GOLD analysis project Ga0058701, IMG submission 97039) | Agave microbial communities from Guanajuato, Mexico - Or.Ma.e | ecosystem: Host-associated > Plants > Phyllosphere > Phylloplane/Leaf | place: Guanajuato, Mexico | collected 2012-06-04 | reverse complement strand
CTCTAAATGCTTTGAGCTGTTATGGGTTAACCCATAACAGCCCTGAGTACCTGGAGTGAAATTGAGGTTTAGAGAAATGGGAAGGATTTTTTTCACTATAATACGCAATTTTGAGCTTTGGAAAATGCCTAAATTATGAAATTTCAGGTTTCTAGAGGGGGTGTTATTTTGAAACTGTGACAATACTGAACTGAATAGATTCTCTGAACAAAATGTTTCTGTTTCTGAACGGCATCGCTGGGCGGTAGTGGGTTAATTGCATGTCGGGTCAATAGCAACACCCTTCTTTGTTTTCATTGAGGTGTGTTGGGCTTCACGTGCGTTAATGTCTCGCAGCGGGAGTGTATGCTCTTCATCCAAGGCTCAAAGTTAATACTCGACCTGTTGGTTACTTTAAGTCTGGTCGACGAGCTCAAGGTGGTGATTCGGCTTGCACGGAATACCAAGGAGATGGGACGGGTTTAGCTCCGCCGAACTGCAAACGTAGCGTGGACTTGAGCTGTTATCCTCGTAAATCTCGGTTTTCACATCGTTAATTTTCGTAGAAGTGAAATTAGATCGACCTTCAAAGTCGACTTTTGTCAATGAGCACTCTTCCTCGCTTTCCTGTTTTAATCGGAATTGCAAAAACTCGTCAAACGGCCTCTTTTGTGATTTTAGTTTCCTGTCTTAATTTTAAGCGTGAATATGCTTTACGGAATCTCGGTAGACTTTGTAAAATGAGCCTCAGCCGATTTACCTCGTAAAATTTAACGCTTTCAAGCTCCTTTCCTCGCGCGTTCGAGCCGCCTCACGTACCCCATCCGGTAGTTTGGTTGGTGACCTTGTTTGATGTGTTCTACTAGGCTATGTGGCTCGGGTACCCGGGCACCTCTGGCGCGCCTTTCATGGACTACCTGATCACCGACGAGGTGACCTGTCCGCTGGAGCTGGCGCACCAGTACTCCGAGAAGCTGGCCTACATGCCCCACACTTTCTTCATCGGCGATCACCGCCAGATGTTCCCGCACTTGAAAGAACGACTCATCGTTGCCGATAAGGTGAGTGCATCGTTCGAAGTACCCCTGCGCTTGTCGCTGTAAAATTGCGTGACCCATCTGATGGACCTTCCCATGCATTAAAATGAAATGACTTTTGATCGCGGCAGTATTTGAGGGAAGTTGTTTGAGTTCCTGAATTTGATGCTTCGTCTTGCAGGCCACCGGCAAGAAGGAACTTTCCGACAACGTTGCCGTCATCAATGCAACGGATCTTTCCCCTATCATCGAAAACACTGAAGTGAAGGAAATTCGAGAGGTTGTCGGGCCTGAACACGGCACCCCCCGTGAAATCTCCTTCAAAGTCGCCGAATTACCCACAACTACTCCAATTGAGGTGGGTGTTCCGTTCACCCTTTGCGGACGATTTTGGTTGATCCCATTTCACCTATCGGAACTAATAATCTCTCGTAATCCTTTGATATTGTCCGTGTCTGTTGAAACCTTAGACAATTGCGATTTGTATAAATATTCAATTTACAAGTGCGCAATTTTTCGCATGATTTTTATTTTATTTTTATTACGTTGGTGTTCTTTTATCAAATGCTTTCACATGACATTTTAAATTTTCTATTACAAAGACAAAAAAATATTTCTTAAATTGAGCTAGAGTTGGCTTTCTTTCCAAAGGTATACTCTCTGAAATTCGTGCTTAAAAATTTATGGTGGTTTAAGCAAGGACGTAGGTATTGCGATGAACTATGCAATTACCTAGTTATTGGGATGAATATGCAATGACTTATTTATTGGACATTTTCTAACGCCATTATCATGACAAACTATGCTTGGAAGTAAGTTTCACTTCGTTCAAATATCAGTACGTTTTCAAAGAAGGATTTTACTAACAAGTAAACTTTGGTTGCGGTGAATTTCCGATCTGGTCAAAACTGGCACAGAATGATCTGTAAAGGTCACTGAACACGCTAACAGAAGAATTATTGGCTGATCAAGAAGAATGCGCTACGCTGGAGTGAACAGGAGGGTTGTGGCAATTGAGTTGGCGATGACAGACCCGCTCGCCAGCATTACTTTTTTTAACTTGATCGGTTTAGGCGCTTTAAGCCGAAAACAACGCTTGAACCTTGACCTATTCGTCGCAATATGTTCGCACCCAGTATAATGTCTTATGTCCCTGGATAAATCATCGAATTTTTTGGGGAGGAGGATGTGGATCCTTCCACTCTGTTGTACCTCTAGGCGGCAGGCGAGCTTTAAGCTTATTGAGTGTCAAGTTTCTTGTGCCCCCCTCCCCTTCCCTCCCCTCCGTTGACGAAAGCTGAACCAGTGAAGTCAACCTTTCAGACAGACAGTGTTGCCAGAAAAGGGTTGACTAACAAGTGGTTGTACTCGCAGACCATGATCGCGTCGGGCCAGGTGCAGACCTCGGTGAATGGCGTGATCCTCCAGAACGGGCTGGCAACGACGCAGGCCAACAACCGCGCCGGCACCGGAGAAGAGGTTCCCCACACGATCGTCGTCACGACGCGCCAGCAGTACGGGCTCCCCGATGACGCCATAATCTACTGCAATTTCAACCAACTGTACAAAATCGACCCCTTCACTCTCCAGCTGTGGGTCACGGTACGTGCCAAGCTGGCTCCTCCCTCACACCTCACGTGACGAGACACAAAAGTGCAAAATTCGCTCAGAGGGACCATCTTGAATTACCGATTTGTGCGTAATGAATGCTCGAAGAAAAAGTATAGATTATATTTTTATGGGTAATTTCTACTGACAAGCTTTTTAATCAAAACTAAGGTCGCAGCTTCATATTCTTGGATTGAAAGTTTTTTTCCTATCTCTCTTTTGTTTTGAACATTTGAGCGGGATCGTAGAAATTTGAATGGACAAATTTGCAATTATACCTGTGATATCCGGTTGATATCGTTGATATCCTGATATCCGGTGTACAGATTTCTAGCAAGGTGTTGACGTATTCCTTTCAAATTTTGAAATGGGTGCTAAATGCGGTGCGGTTTTTCAGATCCTGAAGAGCGTTCCGAACTCCGTGCTGTGGCTGCTGCGGTTCCCCGCCGTGGGCGAGCCCAACGTGGAGGCGACGGTGCAGAGCATGGGCCTGTCGCCCAACCGCATCATCTTCAGCAACGTGGCTGCCAAGGAGGAGCACGTGAGGAGGGGCCAGCTGGCCGACGTGTGCCTCGACACGCCCCTCTGCAACGGACACACCACCAGCATGGACGTCCTGTGGGCGGGAACGCCCGTCGTCACTTTGCCAGGTTAGACTCACTTAACTGCAGCTACTAAGCTAACAAACGATCGCCCCTTAACCGGAAGGCAAAAACATCTGTCAAAGCGACTCAAATCCCCTTACTAGTTTCCATTAACGTGTTAGATATTGTATGAAATCTGTCAGAAGTGGTATGACCGTATTAAACAGCACAAATTTTGCGTGAGAAAGTAAACAAAAGCCGACGATTGTCCTCTCACCGCTTGAAAATGAATATTTACGGCTTCTTACTGTAATTCTGTGCTTGCACCATATCTATCCCCTTTCTCCTAAACTCAGTTTTTTCGGTCGTTCAGGTCCTCCATTTGAAATCCGGAGCGTTCTCATTGGATGCGAATGCCCCGGATTACAAATGGTGGACCTGAGCGAGCGAGAAAACGTAGTATGGACGAGAGAGAGGGGAGATCGAGCAAACACAGACTTGGTGCATCGGTGTTGACTAACTAGCGGTACCTGCTTTTAAAAAAGGTCCTCCTCCCTTTTCTGGAAATACACAAATTAACAAGAATCTTCTTACAAGAATTGAAAAATCTTGCCCCAAGACTTTTCCCATGTAGCGTAATTATTTTAGGACGGTCGAAAACAACCAGTTTGGAAGAAATTACCGTATCTACACGTAGGAAAGAGCACCCTTGTACTAAACTTACCCGGATTTTTTTAGGGTTATATTTTGTACGATTTGTCCCCACGCTTAAGACGCTCCTTTGATAAGTCGAAATGCAAGGATGGGAACTGTAAGGAAAACACAGGCCCAGCAGTCCGACCTGTTTCTTTTCTTCTTTAAAAATATATTAAGGTCTATTAATAACCTAAGATTAAACTTTAGTGCGTTCGTCTAATTTTTGTTGTATTCATTGCATTATAGTCAAAACACGTCCAGAATAGTTTGCTGCGCCAAAACATCATTACTAGGTATGGCATTGTAGCCATATCTTGTAATGATTCGTAATCCTTGCTGAAAGAGCATTCTTTAGTAAAAAAGATTATTTTATTATTTTAATTTGATATGTAATCGGCATTGAATGTAATGGGCACTCCTCTTGTAAGAGCCATAAAATCGAAGGAAAAGTGCCTCTTACCCGCTCGAGAATCCGGTAGTAGAAGCTTGATTTTGATCGTGTATGTTAAACTCGTATCATTTTCCCAACTGCAATCCTACAAGGAGGCGGCGTTTGTGCAAGCTCGACTCAAAAGCGGGACGAATAAATGCGTTTTGCTTTCAGGTGAAACTTTGGCATCAAGAGTTGCCGCTTCCCAGTTGGCAACTCTGGGCGTTCCTGAACTGATCGCGAAAACAAGGCAAGAATACCAGGATATCGCCATTCGCCTGGGCACAGATCGAGAATTGTAAGTCTCCTTCGATTCACGTTGTCGCTTCGAGTTTCCTCGACAGGATCGTAACTCGAAATATTTGTTTTCAGCCTGAAAGCGACGCGCGACCGCGTGTGGCAGGCGCGGAACGACAGTCCTCTGTTCGACTGCAAGCAGTACGCGCACGACATGGAGTCCCTCTTCATGCGAATGTGGGAGAGACACGCTCGGAACGAGCCCCCAGCACACATCACCAAGGCGAGGCGAGATTAAGTCCCTTCACCCCCATTTTAGTCAGTGAGCCACGTGTGGTTTCAATGTACATACAGCATAAAGTTTGATGTTCGTACGTGTTTTGCCGACTTTCTTGTGGCGCGGTTTTCCTCTCATCATGTATTGATGTTCCCAGGAAATGGCGTCTGAAACCGGAGAAAATTACATAAACAGTTTTTGCGGCTTTTTAAGCAAGGGAGCGAGATTGTTTATTTTTTTTGTTTCGCAAATGTTGCCTTTTTTCCGATTACTGAAAAGGACAGACATAAATGTGGTCACGTTAAATCTTACGTAGTTTTTTCTACCCTGCGTTCACGGAAAGCTGATCTTAATTTCTGTGACTTCTCAATGATTTTTTTCTTTTTTTTAATATTTGTATATAGTGAATCGGTCTATTCACAGTGACAAGGTTCGGCTTTTATAATTGTCTTCTTATTTTCCTATGAAACAAAGCTGTATACTGTTGCTTTGATTACGTTGCCTCGGTGTGATGTCTTCTGACAGTGATACTTTGTAGTGGTTGATGCGTCAGACCTCTTGTGTGCGATACAAATTGTTAGGTTTATTTTTATGATAGAAGTGAAGGAGCATATTTTTATGTAAATGTGCGGGGAAGTATGAACTGCAAATGTGTGGCAGCCGTTAATGACACCGATGAATTTTCGACAATGTCGCCAGCGTTTTGGGTGTCAAGTTTTGGAGCTGATGTGCACACATTCTATGAATGTGTTCATTGGTGCATTTAAACGATGGCAAACACGGCCAGAAGTGTGTGTAACCCTTTCGTACGCTCTTCAGAATATTGTTTGATCAGTTACTGTACAGTCGAGCTCAAGACTCAGGACCCCGTTCTGATGAAATCAACTCTCAGTCTCGTCTGCACTGGTCACGTTTTCTGATCCGCGGTAATGAATGAGCGAAGAACCTTTTTGTGATAATTTTGGCGAGGCGGATGTACAGTCGAGACCACAAGTGGCCCTTATTTTGAAGGGGTCGCAACTTTTGATCCCGACTGTAGGATATCACTATCCGTACCCATGTCGAGCATAAATCAGTGATGGTATTCTTTTTTTGTAGTACCAATTGACGGCTCGGCATGGTGACGTTATACCTGTATATACTTCGACTATCAAGCGGATATCTAAAGTGTAGTAGGTATACGACATTCCTGCTTGAATGGTTTTCTGGTCGTTGATTTTCTTCAAGTCCGTTACGCTTTATCCTTAAATGTTGTAAATATTGTAAAATTTTATTGATAAGTGATTCTGCGTCGTAAGCTGAGTTGTGTACAGAACCGAGAATAAATTATATTTATGCCTCAATCCAGACGTTTCTTCATTTTCTGCTGCACTTCCTTTCTTCATTATTTTAATTCTATCATCGCTGAAAGAAATTGATGACGTAATTTTTGTCAGGGAGCCTTCCGTCTGAATGGTATCACGCATTTTTACATCGATTTCTATTTCATACTGAATTCACCATTTTCTTTGAAGAAACCAGTTTCAGACCCGATGCCAATGTGTTTGTGGATCTTTAAAGGTCTCAGTGAAATAATGAGTTTCTGGAATCTCGAAATTGAATGATAGATTCACTTTACAAGTAACATAGTTTGAATAAATAAAACGGTTGCGCTTTGTAAAATAAAGAGTATTTGATTTGATTTTGTAATCATTGTCTTGTCGGAGAGAAGAGCTAATCAACTTCGCTTCACTGTTCTTGTATCAAGCAAAACATTAAAGGAATCTTATTTGGTTTGTCTTGCACTGAGAAGGAGATTCTTAGCCAAGTAACGCTTCGTCAAGGGAGATCGTGTACCGCTCGTTCAAAAAAGTGTTAAATCAGTATTCAAATCATTTTACGCAAGAGTGTCAAAATTGAGCAAGTTGCAATAACAGGGTTGTTAGACACACTTATATATACAATTTGGATGACCTACTGTTAGGAAAAAATTAGGACATGAAGAACGGGAATTTTTTTTTAAGACATTTGGATCGTTTCGTATTTCCTTGGTCTCATTTGCTAATGAGATGATTTCCTAGTTTCTGATCTGCGTTAAACCAAAGATCTTGCCCACGTTCACATCTTGGCCCGAAACCCCTCTTTCGCGGTGGTGGCGATAAATTTTCTTTCAATATGAGAGTAATACCTATTAGTCTCATTCTAACAAGATTCGTCTCATAAATCTCATACAAGGTGGATTAATCCACCTTGATCTCATACTTTTCTTTAAGTTGATTCGAATAGGCCGCTCTTAAAGGGTACCAACTGTAACGCCAACATCATCCAGCGAGGAAAACTCACTTTTCGATTTACAGACGGATGTTCGAGCTCCAAATAACACTTTTTCTTATTGATCAATTTTTAATTATTTTCATAGAATATTAATCCCGTCCGTTGAGGGATATTTTTACAAGTAGATGAGATTTTTTTCGTGCTGATCATTTGCATGTTTGGCACACATTGTACACTTGACCGTGACGCGTCAATGTGGCGGCTTGCATATGTGGGGAATTTAGTGAAACTTTGGTAATGCAATAGTGCCGGATTTCTGTGTGAATTCGTGTTTGTGACATCTGAAAGAGCGTTGAACTACCGGTAAGATAATTATTACTAAATAATTATGAATCAACGGGTCACCACTCTACCGGTGCATGGTATCGTGTGATAATGTTTGGTTATGTTCTCCCTTTTGGTCATCTGAATCATATTAATTAATTGCCAGTTTTATAGGAAAGAACGTAGCTAGTACGTCGTGAGTGTTCATTACTTAAAGCCATTTAGTCTTAAGCTTCCGGAAATCACCCGGGACTTAATCGGTAGCGCGATGATAAGAATAAGACGTTCACAAGTTGACTCGGCAAATACGTAGTTTACATTGTCATTATTGATTATTTAGATCTTCGGTTCTATGCAATCGGATAGCATCACTGCAAGAAAAATTGATTTTAGACTAACGTCATGCTCTAATGTCAATAAAAAACTGACTTGGAGTTATGTCAGTTTGTATGAATGACAGTGATAGTACAGATTTAGTTTGAGCATCCTGTAGGTTATGAAGCTATAGAGGCAGTGCATTGCAGCTTTTGACATTTGAATGCGTGTGTAGGAATAAACCTCTCTGTTAGAGATTTTGTTGGGTTGAAGTGTGCTTACCATAAAACAGTTTTGCTCATTCAATTAGTGTTGTTAGTGTCCTCACCGAGGGCCTAACACATTTTCTTATCCATTTGTCATTGCTATTTAGCTTGGTTCATTTCATCACATAATCTCAGATGATCCTGTGATTCACTGATAGCAAATTTCATTAGCAGCGGCCGAGACTGTTTTTAGCAATATTGGTTTTATTTGGCACTTTTATATTACATTGTGAACAATATTGTTGCATCAGAATCCTAAGTTATCAACCTCCTTCATGAACGTATCTGAAAACAGCAGCCCATAACCAAGAAAACTAGCTTGTTGCAAAATTATTGCTTCTCCTATGACTAGAAAATGACATTTTCTAGTCACAGAGAGGAGGACTCGGCATTTGGTCATGAGAGTACTCTCATGATTCAATGTACTGATTTTATAACTTGGGAGAGTACCAACATTTAACGTTTTATCCTTTTGTATGTTTTATTGTCTACATTGACTGTTTGTCTTCAAATTTTTATTTGCTAAGCAATACATGATAATCACACACGCTGGAAGGGATAGAATGCCATTTGCTTTTTTGTTATTTATTTTTGCTATGCATCATCCATCATGAAATGTATAGTAGGATAGTACTTTTAAAAATTTTCTCTTTCTTTTTCCAAATTTTCTATTTTGTTACTTGCACTGTGTTCTTTATTTCATTTGACCAGGCTTTGTGTTGGGAGTGGCATGCAGACTTTAGCAGAACACTCAACTGGCTATTCCCTGTAATCAACTTTGCTGCCAGAAGACCATTCTCTTCATTGTGCACATTGTGGCAGGAAGCTTCTTCACAGTCATTCACTTTTAGAACCTGCTGCTTTAAGGTATGTTTATTCCCAGCAGAGTTTACTTTGTGCATTGAAGTTTCCTTCGCTTTTACTTGGGTAGATTCCAGTTTTGCAATACCAGGCCTTGTCAAAACATTGTTTGATGGCTCTTTTTCAAATGCAACTCACAACCTGTTGAAAGAGGCGAGAAGTACTCTTGTGTTCACTGGAACCTTTATGCGAGGATTGATCGACTGACTATTTCATGCTGCCACTGATGTGGCAGGTGGGCGACACGTCGCGTTATCTCGTTCAGACTTAGTCAAACTTTCTTTTCCAAACATCAAAAGGAAAGTGACTAATTCAGGCTTTCTCAAATGAGCCATAGGCACTGATGTGGGCAGACCAACTCCAGAGGTTCTCAGAGACCCATAGATACAACAAAAAAAGAGGCAAATGGAGTGTCCTTGAGGGGGGAAGGAACTTCTCGACAGTTCATGATAGGCCCTAGCTTTGAAATGCGTTCCTTTGGGCAGGGAGGCCTACAAAGATGTAGTCCTACAGGCAAACATTCTGAAGCTTTTTACGAACCTATGCCAGACTAGGACATCATGTATTGACGTTTGATGAGTTCTTTATCAGAATCGGTATTCGTTTGTCATAGCTTCGACTGACGTTTAATTCTTGGCATTCTCTATTGGTGGAGTTCGTTTCAGCTCGGCAAGGCTGATAACGTTCTCCTAGTGAATTCGGCTGGTGGAATTTCCCATCTCATGGGGTCCACCTTCCATCGCCAAACCGAGCGGATCGAGGAACAGGGCACATAACTTAGCCCAACTTGACCCAGATTGAAGTTGGTCTAGGTTAAGTTTCTTCACCCGACTTGTGCCTCGCTCCGCTGTCGCTTCGCCTTGTTTTGCGATGGAAGATGAAACGCAAGTTGAGGAAAAATCGATCCTTTGAAAGTGTATCTTGGAAATCCAAGTTGGGTAGCTCATACGTGTTTTGACTACCGTTGAAAAGCGCCCCTGTCTTGAAAAGCAGCCCTGCCAACGTGAAAAGCGTTCAGGTGCCGATGAGTCTGGGTATATTAGGCAGCAACCACGCAGACGAGCCGATCTGCTTTGCACTTTTCTTCGAATCGACCCGATATATCACGGAGGCTCCGTGGATATATTGAGCCTTACGGACAGCAGAAAGGAAACGTAAACGTCTCGCAAAGGCTTAGCCGCTCTGTAAACTCTGCGGAGATCAAAAGTCGTGTCGCATTCGAATCGAGTGACTCTCTGTTGGTAGAAATTTATGTTGTCTACACCAATGGAATGAACTGACTGCGCGGGGTCCTTCCTTTTTTAAATTCATTAGTATTGCCAACACAAAATTAGAAAAACGAGAAGTCACCAGAGTCGAACAAACGAACGTCTTTTGATCTGGAATGTTCATCCGGCTGAGCACCCTGCTGGACGCCCTGCTGGACGCTCTGCTGGACGGATGCCTTGCTGGACGGATGCCTTGCTGGACGGGCGCCCTGCTGGACATTCCATTCGGGACATTCAATCCGCCGTTCCGCCAACATCTCTTTGGCCTTGCTTTTACTTTTATTTTTATTTTTTTTTTGTCAGTGCAGTAAACGTTAGAAATGGAATATTTTTGTGTCTGGAGATTTTTCTCGACTTAACTAACGCTTTTTCGTAATCTCCCCAAAAATCTGTTAGACTAAAGAAGGATGCTTAGATGAGTACCGGTACCCTTTCTTCCTGAGACGTCTGTGGAATACAGTTTTTATGAGGAGTTTTCGAATATTTTGAGAAAGTAGAGTGCACCGGTTTCCCCTCTAGGCGTTGTGGGTGGTGCAACCCCACTCTTTGACACAGGAAAATAATTACTAATTGACTACTTAAATAAATTAGGTGCACATCTCAAATGTAAAGTCTCTTCCAAAACTTCCAAATGCACGAAATTCCATCATAATCTCGATATTGAGGCTCGTATACCCTCCCTTATTAGCGTAATGCGGGAGCCCCAGTTCGATTGTAAAACATTTTAAGTTTAAAAGCTTATTATAAGCTTGTAAATTTAGCTTGAAAAGTCGCTCAAATATAGCTTGAAAAGTTTGTGTTAAACACTTTGAATCTTTGCCGATATAACTATCCTGATTTGGGTAGCCCTCGTCTGTTTTGGGTGCAAAAAAGGAACAATTGCTAAGCTGGTTGAATTAGGCCCTAGACCCGCATCAGTGGCCAATGACCATAGAGGCTCAGTTCTATAGATTGTCCACCGGTATGATCCACCGTTGTTCAGTTTAACATCTTGATAGGCATGAACGAGCCGCGCGGGTTATGTTAACGTAGTGCCTTATGCCTCGCTTCGCTATCGCTCCACGCGACTGTCATTAAGCCTGACGCCGCACACTTGTTGGCAGCAGTCACTGCCGCAGTGCGATCTGACTTGAGTGCCTCTAGCACACAAAAATTTCCGAACATTTATATCAGAAATACCGACTGTTGACCTTGGAATATTTTTTTCAGATACTTATCAGTACGTTTCGAATGCTCCTTCCAATATTTTTGTGGCCAGTTGGCTATGATAATTTTATCAAGCATTACAGTTAAAATACAAAGTCGTCCTCAACATCAGGTGAGGAGCAATTTTTATCGGCCTAAAAATATGTATGAAAAACAGCATTAACATAACTATTTCTACCTGCTTTAGTTGATATACACGTTTTGTGAAGGTCGCACTAGCTATTAACATTTCCTGCTCAGAAAATGTAGTCCAACACTTTGGAACAGGATTAAAATGTATGTGTGTAATTTTAAAGTAAAATGTAAATACTTAATAGGAATTCGCTAACAAGCAAGCTCTAACAAGTGTGTACGTGTAGAGGAGAGGTTTCTCAACTAAAGTATGAATTTTTAAAACAATATACAGCGTAACCCATTCCCAAACATTTGTGTTATCAGGGGAAATCGGGGAAAAGTCGGGGAATTTTACTTCCCGGAAAATATTAGGGAAAAAATCAGGGAATTGAGCTGAAAGTACTGGAATTTTCCAGAAAGAATTACAGTAGATGTAACTAACTAACTGAAACAAGCATATAAAAATTGTATTTAATGTGAAAATATTGTCAAATGCATTTTATTCGGAGGGGGGGGGGATGTAGGTCAGATCTGGAAAATCAGGGAAATGTCGGGGAATTTAGTTCGGGAAATTCGCTGTACACCTTATGGTTTTGACCACGTCCTCGTCAGACTGCACCTTTTAGTTTCACATTTACGCGGATTCTAAATATAATATAAATCTCAACTTCGCTAATATATTGGTAAATGCTCTTAAAAGTTCAAACATCTAATAAACACAAATGTAATCTTTAAGTCGTCAAATATTGAGTTGTTTACCCTCGAAAACGAAAAGAAAAACTTAAACCTTTAGGATGTTTTCATTTAGAGCCTGTTTTCTGCCTTTTTCTTCACGAATACGCGCGAATACTTACTTGTTAGCATTCAGCGGGAATTTAGAATGGAAATATAAAACGTGTATTTTTCCGCTTCTTATTTTCAACGTGGTGATGCCGAGCCAAGCCCAGCCGAGCGCCAGCGAAGCGAGGCACAAGGCATGTTACGTAACTTAACGTAAGTTTACCTGAATAAACTCGGTCGTCAAGCTGCCACTTAGCGGTAGTAATCGCCGCCGATAAATAAGCGGCATCAGGCTGACAGAAGCAAGGAGCGAGGCACCTGCCACCTATCTCTTAAGGATGTTTCATCAACTTAGCAAGTCAAATTCACAATTAAATTTTACGAAAAATCACAACTGTGTTTAAAAATCTTAAAAGCATGGATAACTATAACGTTTGACTAAATAAACAATCAACATTAGTTAGCAGCCAATAATTATGGTTATTTTATTTTTTTACAAAATTGTCGCCTTTGCTGATTTGACTCATTTTTCTGTAACTATTTTTAAAGGTTGTTATGAAATATTTTTTTCTTTAGCGACGATACCGATCTTTTGGTCTCAATTTGTTCATCTTGAATTGATCAATCATGTGAAACGTTTTTTAAATAAACTTATCGAGCGAATTTTCTCGTAAAATGCCAAAAACTTGAATATTGTTATACACGTCCATGTAACGCAGCGTGATTCGTGCTATCTTCGAATGTCTTAAACTCAAAAGTTAGGACGGTGACAAGACGTTTTTAGTGGTCAGGTGTGTGTGATAGCATCTCAGCTGTATTTCTGATCAATTAAAAGAGCCTGGTTATCGGTACCCTTTAGCTCGATGAAACATATCCTTAACCAAGGTCAACGTATATCAATCTACGGCGTCTTTTATTCTTAATCTTCATATAATTAGATAAAAGAATAAACCGAAGTGAGCTGCACTGTAATTTTTTTAAGTTAGCCTTTTTAAACCTTTTGGTTTAAATTTGGTGCTACCCTCCATCGTCAACCCGAACGGAGAGATAGCGGATCGAGGCAAAAGGCATCCAACCTTGCCCAACCTATATCATAAGCAAGCCTCTTGCCGTATACCAAGTTTTGGTATAGTGCCTTGTGCCTCGCTCCGCTATCGCT
>Ga0058701_10002854_pt1 | contig 13395 bp, 7 predicted proteins | sample AgamicOrMae_FD_97039 | JGI IMG/M metagenome (GOLD analysis project Ga0058701, IMG submission 97039) | Agave microbial communities from Guanajuato, Mexico - Or.Ma.e | ecosystem: Host-associated > Plants > Phyllosphere > Phylloplane/Leaf | place: Guanajuato, Mexico | collected 2012-06-04 | reverse complement strand
TCCCAGGGTTCTGAAGATGATTTTTGGAATCTCCACGTCTCCCCACTGAAGGAGTATATTTTTTTAAACCATGTTATAGCGGCGTTTACGAGCAAATGACCGAATATCACCACTACGGCCGTTAGACGCGTAGGAATACTAAAGTTACTTCTTGTAGTAGTCCTACTGTAAATGAGTACCGCAATCGATTAAGTTTGCCAATACCCCGCGTGAGGAACACCAACACTTGCCAAAACCGCTAAGAAAAATTACACGAACAAATCATCGCATCATTCTTTGTTCATTTCATATTCGAAATTACTTCATTGGACTAATCTACTTGCATTCGGCTTGGGCAATTTGCACGGTCGGCCCGCCTCCTGCCGCTGCCGCAACCGCTACGGCCGCTCCGCCGACCGGACGACCCCTAACCTTTGACTCTGTCTCGTTTGTCGTGAGAACAACCACTGCACCAACGAATGAAATTAATTAGAATTAGAATTAAATCTGCTCCAAGCCTGCATCTCTCATAGAAAAACAGAATATTTTAAAATATTGTCCATTTTCTAAATCCGTGTTTTTTTTCTTTTTAATTTTTTTCTTTTTTTTACTTTGGTTAAAAATAAAGAACCATTGTTTTCTTTTTTTGTTAGCAAAATAATCTAATTTTTACTTTCGACTATCTTCTTTTAAATAGGGCGATTTCACAAAGATACAAAGAATCTTTACAGCATTAATTTTATATGACAAAAATACACTTAATACGTGCACCTAGATAGCCAGAGCCGATTCTCGGCAGTGTATGATTTCCTTGTGAATCAAGAGAATTTCACGTGAGTCAATTTCTATTCACTGCAAACGTCCACCTTGCAAAAGAAGTACACGCATCTTTATTACAAAGTTCTACATTGCGCCCTGGAAGATGTTACACGGTAGTTCAATGGACATCATCCTCAAACCGTTAGTATCTGACAGGTGAGCTACTCAAACAGCGACACTTCGTATTGTTTGTCTCCTGTCTGCAGGTAAAAAAAAAAGCCTGACAAAAGAGATGGCGTCATTTTTCCGAGCAATTGATCACCTAGCGGTAAAGTTTCTGTAATGTTACAAGATTTCCCTCCGATGTCATCCCGCATTCTTACGATTGTCATTATGTGTATAACCTCTCTTATTTGGTATGAAATCGTTCTCGTGTTACATTCATGTGAAGTATGAATTTTCTCGTGTGTTAAATTTTTATGTAAAAAAGACAAAACATGGAGGAAGACTTTTCTCTTGATCGGAAAATGCAGCTATGTTTTAAATATCGGGTGAAGGATTTCTCGTCAATTAGAACAGAGCCTGGAATTTGCAAACGCGTGCAAATGTCAGCTGGAATTTCGGGCGTTGCCCATTACGCTGCCCACGCATCCGGCGTTTTTGCCAAATTAGGTCACTAACTCCTATCAACGCGGTTTAATGGACGAACAATGGGACCAAGACTGACACGGATGCCTCCAGGGACAAAGCAAGAGACGCGCACGACCTCACTTTGCATACAGGAATTCATTTCGCTAATAAAAGTATGCGACATTTGCCTGCGATTACCATCACGTCACGATTAAAAATGTATTCCATATCATAGAAAAAATGCGCAACAAAGCTTCATCTCCTCCGTAGTTTTATGAAAATGTCAAAGTTTTAGTTGAGGACTTTTCATTTTACCTCTTGAAAAATAGAGTTCAACCACCTCCTAGAAAAAATTAGACATTTCAATATGTTTTAAAAGAAGAGAGAAAAAAACATCTCTCTTAGAAAATAAAATGAAAAGTTTGATCGAGAGTTTGACCCTTACGAATATATAAAAAATTAATAATGAAAACTTTTTGTATAGATAGCAGGACCCTTGAAGATGTGTTCAAAATTTTCCTCTTTTTCTGTGCCTAGCTTAGTTGTTAGTTGAAGGTGACGAGGGCAGCTCTGGAATCGTTGCATGTCTGTCCGACAACTTCGCACCAGTGACTTTTCGGCTTTGTAAGGTTTTTTGCTTCACTTCTTGAACGGATCACAATGCTTGAAATTGGTCAAAGTCGGAAATCACCATGTTTTTCTAGCTGCAAGAGGCTATTTTTTGCTTGTCTTGGCAGATTCAACATGAATGGTATGCACAATAGTCCGAGTATCGAACTGATTTCACGTAGGGCTCTTGAGACAAAAGTCCCTTGGAAACTCCGAGCCTCCGTTTGCGACGCCGTTGGCGGCGCCGTTCCACTTGGATGACAGCTGACCGAAGACAAAAAGCTTCCGAGGGTTCAGGGCTTACTCCACTCGTCACAACTTAGGGTCAAATCTTTCTTACAAATGGCTGCAAAATTTAATCCGTTACATCAAAAAGAAAAAATCTAGAAATTATAATTTACCATAGACCTAATAGTCCACTTTCGGTAAAATGGTTGAGCTTACCCGGTAATATCAAAGGGTGAATCTGTCTTCTGTTGCCCAACCAAGCGTAGCGACAGTGGAGCGAGGCACTAGACACGCCACCAAGATCTTGAGCAGCTTCCCATGGCAGTTACTGCCGTCTGTAAGATGCCGAGAAATAGCGGCAGCAGACTTGGCGACAGCAGCAAAACGCAGTGGTAACGAAGCGAGAAGCAAGGCCCATAAACTGGTTAACCAAACCCTGGCAAGTGAATAAAACCACCTCTAGGAGAATTTCGCCATATTCAAGGTTCTACTATCCCGCTGAGGTGTAACTCCTAAGCATTGTCTGGACAATAAATTGGTCAGATATGGCGCCGAACTCGATGGGGGTGAGAGTTGAGTTTGATTCCCACAAAATAATTTATCGTGCTAGTACGGTAGCACGCATCACAGTATTGGTGTTGCAGATAGATGCTTTCTGCGAGATCCGTTGACTGTTGCTCACGATGCGACGGGCGGCGTGCCGCCCGCGCCGCGGCGGCACTCCGAGCGACGTTTGGGAGTCTCCCATGCGGCATATCAACCCGCGGGCCCTGCAAACTGCTAATTAAACGGGAGAAGCCAGCTAAAAACCTTGGGGTTCTTTTTCGATGGAAAGGAATAACTGCTACCTCTCGCAAAACGAGTGGCCTGGGGAACAAAATAAATGTCATTACAGGCAAGGCGGTGCGAGAGATTGCAGCTTACTGGAAAACTTCTCCTCTTTTAAAACAGATTAATAACCCTCTCAGCTGCTCACTCAGTGCAGAACCGTTACACCAAAATATGAGGAATGCAACACCGTATATGTATTACAAGCATGCGTTTGAGTACTGCGATTTTTTTTAAACATAAGGAAACCGATGTGGAATCTTAACTTTAGCCAATCACTCCGAAATATTCCGTGCTGCCCATGTGACAGAAACAAGAATTCACTCACTAGCTCAATGTTGCAGAGAATTCACTTGTTTGGCCTCGATGAAGAGGGTATTCTTTAACTGCACGTACAGGAAATTTAGGTGGATACAGAAAAAGAGCATCATCTTTAGCGTGAAGGTGTTGACTTTGTTTTCTCTAACCTTCGATATGGGTTTCAGCCTTGAACTTTCGTTGGTGCAAAAAACGCAGAGCATCATTGACCTGGCCATGCATAATGGACTCACGAGCATGAAAACTATGTTACAGCTCTAAAGTGGGTTCTCTTCCTATGAGGATTCGTGTGTGTTCCTTTTTACATTTTACGATTTCAAGAACAGCCCAATTTGTGTGCACCACTGTCTAGACCTCGTGATGAGCTCGATCTTCGTCGTTTGGATGAAAAAAAAGAGGCAACGAGTAACTTTTTTCCTTACTGTGAATTTGACTCTTTGAACATTCAGCCTCTTTTGTTCTATCTTGTGGCAAGTCGGAAGTTGTGACAGCAGAGGACATTTAACCCAACCTAATGCTGGTTGACCTTCGAGGTTTTATGCCAATTCTCATGATTTAAGGAAAATTTGAATCAAGAGTAGATCACAGATGAATTCAGACGTTGAAACTCAGAGTGAGAGTGCAATTAGACCAGACAATCAGCATCCCAATAAATTAGTGAAGGAACATGGGCAATAATTGAGGTGGAGGTGGGGAAGTGCCATGCGGACACATTACAGACGTCTCACATTACGAGTGCATTCAATTGTAATGCACTGATAGTGTCTGTTGCACTATCTGTTAGCGCTCTAATGCTGCACTAACCAAACGACTTGATAAAGCTCACCGTTTCGTAAATCAGTTACAACCATGTCAGGGGTTAGACAAACCCGTTACGAAGCTCGTTCCAGATGATTAAAGCAATTTAAAAGATAACCTCGGATTAATGTAAGAACATTTTACATGTCTGTCGCCGTTCCAGAACAAATCATTTTGCGGGGGCACTCATACTTCAATGTTTGTATTCTGATACTTCCTTTATATCAGCACACAAATTTTGAGCTTCAGGATGAGCCTTCGACCAAAAAGGAAGATCTCGCGAATAATCCGGGAATTCATGCGAGGAGGGAGCCACAGAAGACAGAGCATATTCTCCCAGGGTTTTTGACACCCGCAACATTTTTTTCGTTCCCTACCAAGTGGAAACCATAGACATATTTCGCTAAGTATTTAATAGCGGTGGTCTGTGACATCGACGGACAATTTCTTGGCACGGTGAGGCGTAACGGACTTTAAACCCGGAAAAATGACACAACGACATGTCCCCATCATTTCGTCGCGGATTACGGACGGGTAACGGCATAAAATACTGACTGATCGTTGCGTTTTGGAGAGGGTCGCACTCTTGCAACTTTCTATACATATCTCCTACCGTTTCCTCATTGTAAACGAATAGTAATTTTTACGACCTGACTGATTTTTACCTTCTCAAAACGAACGGATTTATTTATACAGCACATCCATGATTGTCATAATGTTCTTAATATTATTTAGATATGAACTTTTGTACAAGTCTATGCCAGTATGGTACAAAGGATCTTCCCGAGCCTTCTCTTATAAGCCACTTATATCCGTATCCGGCATAGGGAGCAGCGCCGAAAGGGTTAAAAAAATAAAGACTTTCAGAAGTACATTAGGGCATGGCTTGGAAGTTTACATGATATGGGGAACGCGGGGGCAAAAGCACACCTTTTGGCGTCTAGACGGATTTACACGTTTTGTTTTGGTCCCTTCAAATACCTTAAATATCAGAAATGTTTACAAAATTTTCGAACGATTTGACTGGCTTCTTCCCCGGTTTTTGACACCCGCAACATATTTTTTTCGCCCCTCACAAAATGAAAACCTTAGACATATTTCAGCAAGTATTTAATGGCGGTGGTCTCGTGACACCGACGGACAATTTCTTGGCACGGTGATCCTTCCTGTAGGTTCAACAAGTTCTGGGGAACCTATGCGAGAAGTCAGAAGAGGGATATAAAATTGTTCTAATGAAGGAGAGGATTTCAAACGATCCGTGAAAACGATATGTCATGTATAATGGTAGAACAAACCAACTCCTTTGACCCAGATGCATCATTAAAGATTGTAATAACACCTCTCTGTCTCTCACGAATCGGCTCATTCTGCACGTAGAAAAAAAAATCGAGCTGCCCAGCAATATCTTTTCGCTGATTCATCCCACGAGGATGGAAAACGGTTATCGCTATGCTTCTGTACGTCTATCACTGCTAACCTACATAAATTAGTGTGCAGGTAGACGTTCTCTGCCGGGCAACTAAACACGTGTCTTCTGCGCTGCTACAACTATAACTGGAGATCTGGATGGAGACTTTCTTAAGTCTTCTTCGCATGTTATAACGTAAAACTGAGTTTTTAACAGCGAATTATTAAGTTCATTACCAACTACTTTTAAGCCAATTCCTTTTCCCCATTCCTCTCAAAACCTTCTCCTTCAAGATGTGCCCTTTGTATTAATGGCTAATGTGCGAACCAGGAATATTTAGAGCCCATGTTTGGATCGCCGATATGGAAATGGTGATTTATAGTTGAGTACAACGTAGTTCCCGTTTTTATTTGTGGGCAAGAATAAGACTCCCGGACTTGGCTGTGCTGTGCATCGCACCGCGCCGCGGACCTCAATATATTCCCAGCGAAGAAGTGGGGGCGTCGAAGATTCCCTGTAACCACAAGTGTTGAGCGTCTCGAGCCAAACCAAAGGTTTCCCTGCGGCCCTCTTCGGTCTCCTCCGGCCCCCTTCTCTTCCCTTGATCGGAATCTTTGCTGCCTTTGTCAATGGGCTATAAATCTCAAGTCCTGCGGAATTGGGTGCACAAGGCGGGGGAGTGTGGAAATCCACACGCTCATCTACAGGCCACTTTCATTTAAGGTTCGTGTCCTATTTCAGCATTGTTATTATTTGAACTCTTGCAGAGTCGAACTATTATTCCGACAAACAGAAGCCTATGGAATCTTTCATTCATAAATAAAAGCCCACGAAGCCGAAAGTATATTTCAAATATATTTTTGAAAAATATACATTAAACATATTTTTAAAATACTGTTTTTTAATGCATTTGAAATATATCAGCAATGTATTAGAAACATGTTAACTGACATTTTAAAATACATTTTTAATATTGCATAAAATATTTGAAATATATTTGGTTATCGCATAATATATTTGGAAAATATTTTGGATACATTTTTGACGCAATAGTAGACATATTTTGAACTATATTTCCTCTCTTTTTCTTGTTTATATTCAAGCAATGTTACCTATACGGCTCTCAAAAGAGCTGCACGGCCTAGTAAAAGTCCTTTTCGTGCTCTATTTTAGCTACATTGTTTAGCTTTTGCATTTCGAGATGCTAGGATCATGTTGAGGAAGATAACCAGATGAAAGTCAGAGTGTTACTTGGAAGTCTACGAAAAGGTTTTCGCACTATGCTTTCAAGTTGCCATGAGGTGTGTTTCGGTCTCCCGCTGTGCCCTTTATCTTTATCTGGCATCTTTAACCTCCTTAAGAACCCAAACGTCGCAAGATGTACCAGAAAAAAAGTACAGTAAATGTTCTAACAGTATGAAACACGGCAGTCGTTTCTTCTTGCACTTTCTTCACAATTCTTGTAATTATATACGAAAATCGGCTCGTACTTTATTATAATCGTTTAGTGTTTTGAAGTTTGCTATCCAAAGTCCTATAATTATTAGTTATATTTTGGTATTTTTTTCATTTCCAAAATCATCGTATTAACGCACTAATTCTTAAAAAAACTGATCCATACTTATGAAATGTAGTCCTTTAACTTCTATTGTGAACAGTTTGGAAAACGTAAGGATTATGCAAAACGAACCTGTTTTTAAACAATAAAAGGTGCCGTTTGGAGTTTTTGCGACTTCAAGTATCTGTTTTTTGCAGCTATTGTCAAAGCAGAAACGTGGCAAATCATTGACCAAATTATTCTATCAAGCAATAAGGTAATAATAGCTTAACTTATTTATTAAATAAATGCCCTACTCCCGCTTCCGTAGAGCACGGATCATCACTTAAAATGTCAATCGGCATGAAGGCGCAAATAAAGGTGTGAATATATGACGTCAGATGTGACACTTATTCACTCTTTGTTGTGGATTTGTAGTTACATAAATCGTACCAGATATCAGGACGTACAACTGTTCTAAAAGATATCCTAAGAAAGGTGCCACAAATAAACTAGTTATTTTGACAGGAGTTTGTCGGCTCAAACATCCTAGTAGCCCATTTCATTCATCACAGCTTCAGACACGTGCAGGCAACTATCTGGGTTAGTCTAGGATCACCTCTCTCTGTCCATCTCCGTGGTCTATCTGAGTGACTCCAAATGATTTGCCTGGAGCGCATGGGTATGGGTTGCAAGTCCACTAGCTGTGGCAGCACAGTAAGCTGCCCGGCCTCAGCTGCCGGCAACGAGCGGCGAAGGGTAAAATTGAAAGAAAGAAATCCTATCTGTCATTGCCTTGCAGGGTGTGTTGCCGCGTCATGACGTTATGTTTTAATGGTAATAGGATATGCTCCCGTTTATGGGAGTGTCCCGATCTACACCTCTTTTATGAACATACTCCCTACGGCTTCTTAATGCCCCGGCTAATGTTTCACCTTCAAGTAGGTAGGTAACTGGAGAAAAAAAAAGGTAAATTATTCTTGAAAGAAACGGTTCCTGGGGCCTTAACGGTCATAAAATGTTCGTCCCCAAACACGTTCGAAAACTGCCGATTAGACGTGTATGAATGAGTTCTGCTTGCGGAACTTGGTCGAAGATTGAGTGGATGCCGTTCAGACAAGTGAGATCTCGATATCGTACCTTTCATAATAGAATGAACGTTTCCCTAGCGTTGCATTAACGGAAATTTACAAGATGAAACTTATCGTTCTAATGAATACACTTCCTGTGTATATTCTGGATTTCTTGGACTCGGCATTGACCACAGACTTTTAAGGCAGGGCTCCTTTGCTTTTTTTTCAGCCTATGTTACTACAGTTTACTTGATGCATTAAGATAAAATAAAGTCAGCGTTATGGCACTCATTTTACCACTTCAGGAAGGTTTGCATTTCATTGTTCTTTAAGAGACGAAGCAAGTACCGATCTATTCATAGCTGCAGAGATTTTGTGTTTGCCGAAATTACCGCTCGTTTTCTGGTTCTCTTCACCAAGAGCGCAATTTCTACAACGATCGCACCGTTGCCTGAAAACTACGAACTTGCGCCCTCTTGTCAAAAACATGATATGCTTAGCGGAGCGTTAAGTGCTTATTTCGTTAATTAGTGAGTTTATAGCAATTGAGCGAATCGCCTTCAGGTTCTTCATCACTAAAGCACTTCATGGGTTCAGTGCGAAAAATTGGTTGATGGCGGGTCGCAAAGGGATTGGCTAAGTATTAGGTTTTTCTTATGCTTCACAATTTCCTTTGAACACTCACCCATCATTGCCGGAAATCCAGTGTTTTTGCTTCGAAAACATCGCGATTGCGGCCTATGAAAGAAGGCGTGAAGGCAGAAATAATGGCTGAAAGATTCCAAGTGGCGCATAATCTGGATCTAAAGGATAATAGCGCGTAAATGCTGGCGCAGCACTGTCTTCGGGAGCCCAGCACTTTATTCAAACTCAAAACAATCACAAAGTCATTGCTCTTTACCCTGTCAACTAACTTTAATTAAAGACAAACCAATAAATTATTATGTTGTGGTAGTTACCTCGTCGTCGCTTCCATTCCATAGAAAGCTAGAATCGTGTCTTCAGAAGAGGTGTTCGTGAATTTGGCGATAACGAACAGAATAGACTATAAACAGCTCACATGCTAACAAGACCAGGGCTCTTCGTTCTTCTCAAACCAAGTGCCGCTACAGCCTGAGACAAGGGGTGATTTTGTGACGCAAAATTTAACGAACTTTGATAATCGGGACGAGTTGTTATTAATAAAAGAAAAGCAATTTTACCCAACTACATAAACAATAGCAGGAATGTGCCACTCGTGACTCGTCGGTAGAACAATAGGCGCATGGCCTTGCAACAATTGTAATTGCAGCATGCTTCTTATCACCTACGGTATTGAAGAACAGGGAGGAGGCTTCAGCTTAGATAAAAACTAGCGGAATGGTACCTAATAGTAGTTGGATGAACAGATAGTGGAAACCATGAGTTTTAGAAGTCAAACTGGTAGATTGAAAGTCCGTGGTGCTTGGTTCGGGGGAATGTGGTCATTTTTCGTGCAAAAAAATTTCTTGCTTTGGCCATCCGATGTTCAAAGTCTGAAGTTTTTTCGAGTTTGTAGAGATTTTTAAATTTTCAGTAACGTCATTTACTCTTTCACCATCATTGCTCCGATGTTCCGGGGTTTTGCAATTTTTTTTTTAACGATTCATTCTCACTGCTTTTATTTCTTCCCAATGTTTTGGTCTATACCGTTCGCCGTGTATTCTTCAAATTCCTTTTTCATTGCCAGTTTTTCAATTCCCCCATTCCTTCCTTCCCGCAGTCTGTTACTTTTCGTAAAAGCTTTAGTTTTTCGCCTGCTCGATCTTCTGGTGAATCCGTCGACTTTCTCACCATATTTCATCTTGTCCTCTGGTTCCTTCTCACTAGCTGGATCATTTCTTCGTCACATAAATCCTTCGTATGTTTTTCCCATCCTCTTTAATCTCTAGATCGGATTTCACTGGTGCATCCTCTTGCAAAGTGCGTCAACCTGCTTGCAGTGCACACTTTGCAGTCACGACATCGTGCCAAAGCCGTTTTTAAGGCTACCATATGGTCTATGTGATCGACCCCGAGGCCCGAGAAAGTGATCTCTTTCGGCCGATGCCAGCTAAACAATACTACCGAACCGATTAAATTTCAAGAAGAAATCGCACAGCTGCATATCGATTTGTCCTTGTTTTGAACCAATAAGTACCTGCGTTGCATTCACCTGACGTTGATTCGCAAACGGGATCACAAACCACAAAGGTCAATTAGCGATCCCTACCAAGACTTTCCACCGGTATAACATTCAATTGAATTGCCGAGGAGGATCTCGTATTCACACTGTCGTAGACGATTTTCTCAGTAGCCTACTAAAAGTCATATCAGTTAACGACACGCTTCTCTGCGATCGTTTGCCGTCCACGACGAAACCGAACCGATTGCACGTAATTCCGATGCGCAGATATCAAATCGAAGCGCAGGGAAACGCACTTTCGCTATAAGTAGTTCTGTCGGAAATTACAACATCAATCCGTATTACTCGCTCTGCTGCTGTTTGCGGCGCTGTCATGCGGCAAGGCGGAAGAAGCTCTAATTAGACTGAAATAATGCTGGTCCGGTCATAATCGTCCGGCTTGTCCGGGAGTGCCCCGTCGATTTTGGCAATATGTTTGCTTTGCTTCAGTACAAATAATTAGCTGCCGACAGGCGGTGCCGCTCGACTTTAGCTGCAAACTAGCTTGTAATAGCGATCGCCTTATCGGATAGCTGGGATGCCGGTAGCTATAGCTTGTAGCTGGTTTTAGGAAGACCTGGCTGATTATCCTCTTTTGGACATCGTTCTTATTCATTGCTACTAATAAAAATGTATGGTAGGATAGGAAATAAAAATATTTATATCAAAGTTGTTTTGAAAGCCACTTCTTTTTTTTTCGACTTTCTAGACTGAAAAGAAGTAAAAATGCTTCATTATTAAAATGTAATTAGTTTTGCGTGGTTCTGGTTTTGGTCAAGCTTCCGTACACGACAGTTTTTTTTTTAATATTTATTTTTATCCAGACTCTATTGGTGTAGAAATTGTCCGTAATAAAAAACAATAATTCACTTCATGAAGACCATGGATGTTTTGAAGGAGCTTGACAAAGTATTTTATAACTTCCAATCTCCCCTGTGCTGTTACTAGCCACTGCGCCAAGAGCTCGCTAAGCGCAACACCAAATGGCAAGAAAACGAGAGGTGTGAATCAAGCAACGGACCCACACCGCGGAAATTTTCTCATTCCCTCACTGATCAAAGAGATTTGTTGTAACATTTCATATATTGAGCTGCACCCGGCGCATCTTTGGCTGCTAGAGGAAAGAAGCGATTGGGTGCAAACTACAGAGAGGTATAATGCGCAAGTGCATGATTAGTGTACGTGGTACACTTTGAGCGCAAATGCGCCGCTCCCTTGCGTAGATGCAAGCCCATTTACGACTGTAACGCCCCACGCTGCAAACCGCAAAACGCAGATTCACCGTTTTATTTATTTTCTCCTCCGAATTGTTGACTACAAATTTCTATGAAATGGACGAAGAGGCACACCAACTTTCTCACAGTCTCTACCACCAGCATATGCTTTTGTTTTGCTTGTTGGAAAGTGTTGGTGATACCTATCCCACTTGAGTAACGTGGCGCAAGCAGCGGAACTAGTACTATAGCGATTCTCCTAGGTCGTAGGATGTAGAGAGGTTTCCTACATAGATCGGACTTGTTGAAAATGTGCTTGTTTTTTTTCTTTGTTAACAGGGAGTTTAAGCAAGTCTCAGTTCCCCGTGTTTACGCTGTTCGGTCAGCGATCTTGTCTGCGCGGGGCAGCGCGTTGCCGCCGACCCTGGACATTCGAGACCGTGCATGGTCATGGACTTAGGACCTTTGTAAGGCGCCATCACCGGGTCGCGAGTCGAAGAGAATGCATGGAAGTTTGTCTGGAACAACGGGACTTCGTTTGCAGGTATTTTTTTTCTTGTCACAAATTAGATGTTTGAAATCATCGTAACGGGCATCATGATACACCCTCACCCCCAAAAAGGCCTGTGTTTATGATTCATCAATAAGATCTTAAAGATGACCCTCCAGTATTTGCCCACCTTCCAATTTTTTTTTTATTATTTTTTTTTTGCTCAGAAAGAGGAGTTTGCAAGAAAGGTTAGCCAGTTTTGACTTTAGGATTTTTAGCTTTTACTATGTCTGCAAGTTGATCTTAACCTCATCAAATCAATCATTCGCTGGTCCAATATGATTTTTTCATTTGTGAAGATTTCTTCTGATTGTCGGAGTTTCAAAGTTGAGCCAACCCATGTGTTCTCGTTTCGGATTTTTTATTATTTGACTTGATGGTATGCTTAAGAGGATATCAAAGATCGTTCTCGAAGTAAATTTCTCACCTGTTAAGTTTAACACTCTTTCCTCCTCAATGTAGTATAGCGATTATTAACCACTTTTTTCCCATGCGTAATGTAATCCATGGATGATCCTCACTATGACCAAGTAGCTGCTTTAAGCTTGCAACTATTTCGTTTTAATTGGTGAATAGATTGCAGAACCTAAGTTCTTGTCTTAGACCAAGAAAGTTCCTTGAAATTTTCTATTTTTCTCGCCTTGCGTTTGACCTAAAGAAAACGGAGATCGTAGGAAAACTAACGAATCTCGTTATGTCCAAACTTAAAATCGCAACGGCCGAAACAATGCCGCTCCTCTCAACAATGGTCATTACCATTGTTAGCAACCGAAGAAAGTGCCCAACAATGTCCCGCCGCAAGCTCCACCACACTCGCGGGAGAAATGGAGTAATAACGTGAGCAGAAGACCCACATTCGGATAAATCGCTACCTTATTACCCACCAGCCAATGAAAAGACACCAGTCAAAATGGTGGGTTCTGTACACATTTCTGGAATGCTGTTGAAGTACAGCTGTAAAATTTTATAAGGCTACTACGAGTTTGATCAGATATAGAAACAGGAAAAAATATCCTTTGTTCCGCAAACTTCTATTGTTGTTGTTTGGGCAAAGGAATATATTTTTGCAATGGGAACAACTGACAATAATACCGTTACTGGTAATTATAAATTTACGTTAGAAATAAAGGGGGGATAAAAATGACTTATCTCATAGCAAACCGTAAAGTGGGGCGAGTCGGGACTGGCGGGGCGAGTTGGGACGAAGTTTGGAACCTTGAAAACAGAGAATCGCCTGCACGGGCGAGTTTTCGGTGGTGCAGAGGGAGTTTTCGATGCTTCT
>Ga0058701_10002853_pt1 | contig 13396 bp, 8 predicted proteins | sample AgamicOrMae_FD_97039 | JGI IMG/M metagenome (GOLD analysis project Ga0058701, IMG submission 97039) | Agave microbial communities from Guanajuato, Mexico - Or.Ma.e | ecosystem: Host-associated > Plants > Phyllosphere > Phylloplane/Leaf | place: Guanajuato, Mexico | collected 2012-06-04 | reverse complement strand
GAAATTTTGAGTGGCCTATGTAGCAATTTTTCAAGATTCGCCTACATATTTTTTTATTTTTGGTTGATTTGTAATATTCTAAGCAGATTTCGTTAGAAAAGTTTTAAACAATACGTTATGCGTTTCAAATATGGGCATAATCTTCGAAGCGCCGAGAGAAAAATTAGTGTCTTCCCCTCTCTCTCCACTCTCACACTTGCGAGAGAAAGAAGAGAGGAGTGAGCCAGGAGGAGTGAGCGGAGCGAAGTGAAGTGTCAAGTGAAACTTTGTGGGCAGTGTTGTTGAGTTGTGTGTGGTGTTTACACTAGGAACTGTCGTTAATTACATTTTAATTCACGTTTCTTTAGTGGCATTACTCGATTACGATGGGGAAGTGCAACGAAGATTTAGTGAGGGAGCGTCAAAAGTGCACATTCAACACACTGGAATTGACCCACCTTTTGGATGGAGGCCCCGCAAAAACCAAAGAAAGGAGAGAGAGAGGTACATACCATTAAATTATACCTTAACTTTGCTGTGTATTAAGTTTACGTCAATAATCCAGCAATCATTCAAGGGCAGAGACCGTTGTGACAGTTGATCATTGTGTGATAAATGCCCAGAATGGAACATAACCTCATTGAAAAACAAGTACCCTGTATTCGTGCTGTTAGTCTTTAATGCCCTTTGAAAGCTCAACGCGACTGAGTTGTGACATTGGTCTTCGAATTCGTGTTCAGTACTCCACCGCAACTTTGTCGACATCGCAAGACTCACATGTCAGCTTTAAATAGTGACCGCTTTCGCACCTTTGCTCCTATCGGTAGCGGATTTAACCTACTTATAGGATATTTACGTAACTTTCCATTACGCTGAAAAAATATCAAATGTATTTCTACGAGGATAACGTATTTTCTATCCGACGCAGAATACCAGTCATTGCTGTTTTTTACACGTCATTTTCTTTCTGATCATGGAAGTATTATTTGTAGTATTTGCGTTCCTCAGACGAACGAGTACCGTACTGTGCAGATCGTATCCGCCCGCCGGTTATACTTCATAACAACTTAGATGAATAATAATCTTTCATTCCGTTTTTTTTTCTTTTCCCCTCTCTTTAGTTAATACTGACAATGAGTGGACTCGCGCCACCGACGCCGTCAGAGTTCACGTTCTTTCAAATCGCTGAATCTTACGACGTTTCCAAAGTCCATTTTGATTGACATTTTAGGCAACGGCAGCGTAACTAACAGTGGATAGGGCATTTCGAGTTTCGAGCATATCATCAGCTGTTCCTTTGCCTCGTCTTCGGTTGATCTCCGACCGAAAAACCCGCACCAATCGCGCTATTTCTCCAAATCGTGATTTTACTATAGTACATCTGAAACTCGAACTTTGCCCAGATGACCATTCCACAATTCCAGGGGGATTTCTTACTGGGTTGAGTTTGTGGCTTTGTGCTGAAGAAGCTGGAAGTTCTCCTACGAAAATAACTCTGCGAACTTCTATCCAAATAAAAGAAATTTCGGAAAATCAACTCCGTATCGGAAAACATCTACTTCTCCTCAGACTTTGTCACTGAACGTTGATTCAATATGTTTTTCCTTCAAGATGTGATTGTTGATTCTACAAAGTAACCAACGTCATGACCCCCTTGACATTATTCTCTTTCCCCGTTTACGAGTACCGGTAGCTAGGTACGATTGTGCATTTTGCTATCCTATAAACATGAACCCCCCCTCCAATTGTTTCCTCGGCTTACAGTTAGTTCTTAGTTCCTTTTTAGTACCACTATTCCCAAATTTATCTACGCTGTTTGCGGCGTCTTTCTTCCTGCTATACTAATAAATCGAGATCAGCGATAAGACTTCCGATACTGTGGCAAGTCATTGGCGAAAAGATCACTTTCCCATACTACCGGATTGAATCTACTTACTGGGGCTGGGGCATTAACATCGTTCTTTTTCTTAAGGTTGAGCACTTGCAACCATTAAAATGGGTTATTCGTGTTACGGGCTATTCAGAAATCACGCATGGACGAAGTAGGTGAGGAGGAAAAACTAACGTCCTCTTCAAGGTCTATGGTCCTCTTGCCATGGAATAGAGACAGAGGTGACGCAAGGGTCGAGGTGTCAAAAGCGGCATTAAAATTTTCAACCCTTTGACATACGACCCGTGCGTGAGCAGCAAAAATCAACCCGTAGGAAGGGAAGAAAACAAGTCTGTTTTCCCCCTTGATATAGGCCTAAGTTTGTGATGTTGAAAATTCAAACATAATGTATCTTTTATTTAAATAAGATTCTCGTACGTTTTTCGAATTTGGTTACTTTCTAATGTCCTCGTCTGATTACGACGCGAGATTTTCCCACGGGCATGACTCGGTCAGAGCCCTTCGGCCCTCCTATCAGTTTGAGGCCGCTCTACCAAAAAAAAAATGAGTTGGTTTTTGACTACTAATTAGGGCGCACTGTACTGTACGTGGTCCAACTCAGACTAAACAGCGGTTCAATGAATTATCAGTATCAAGTAAGAGGTGGATAAAACGTGATTTTCAATAGGTATTTAACAAGTTTACAAAGTACACTTATATTTGGTTTAAATCGTTGTCTGTTGGCTAAACTGTTAGGGGAAAGCGGACATTGGTCCGCAGCGCAGCGCTCCGGAGGGCCTAAAAGCTGCTGAGTCAGATAATTCACGCTGCGATGCGACCAGAAGCGCGGAGCGCGGCATTGAATGAGGTGGCGCGCCGAAAGGTGCGAGGTAGAAAAGAAAGTTTAGGGCTCCCACTCCATTCTGAAAGATGCATTTTCTACCACTTGGGTACCCATGAGAAAAGCACATGAGCGGATCGATAGCGGAGCGAGGCACAGGGCACAGCCTAAGCGGATTCTTCGCCGAGAAGTGCTTTAAACTTTGCGTTTGTTTTGGTAGGTTATGGGCCTTTTATTGTCTCGTTACGCTGGCGTTTGGTTTTTCGACGAAAGCTGGAACACGAGGTGGAAAATCCGACCTTTTTAATTTTCAGTTGCTGTGAAACCGAGCTGAAACTCTACTGAATGGCTTATGGCCTTGACCTTGGGAGTTTTCACTTTCGGCTCGCCGGCTGCTGAGTTCCGACGAAGAACCTCGTATGTCGGGTTCGTAGTCATCAAGAGTTACTTCGCGAATCAAGTTTTCAAATATCAATGTCTTTTAAAAGATTCCTCACTCTGCTAATTCCAGCCCAGTCGCAGTCGCAACCTGCGGTAGTGGGAAAATATCGGCTAAGGAGGAATACCATGTTAATTTTTGAGGTCGGATATCCCACCTCTGTTGTTCCACCCTCAACCAAACCTAGGCACGCAAAACCGACCACTTAAGGACCGACAAGCCTGATGCCGCTTACTTCGCGGCGGCCAATGTGATGCTCCCGCAAAAAAACTTTTTTTTAAATATAAAAACTTGCAAATACTTGGGCCAATATCATAAGGTGATTCCATATTTTTTTTTTATAACTCTTCATCAGAAACCTTCAGAACAACGTATTGAAAAAATCCTTGAAAAACGGGAGAATAGAATGCAACGACCATTTGCGACGTCGACTAAAAAAGAAGCGGGGTCAAGTCTCCGGGTCCTTATCAATGAAGCAGTAGTCAGGAGTGCGCTGCGACTTTTGAACCCAACTGTACAGCCGCAGATCAGAAGTCGCGCGTTTCCTCGCTGCAATTACTGGAAAAAAGCGCTTGTAAAACATCCTTAACGAGGAAAGTGACGCAATGGTTTTGCAATGAATCAAATTTTGTTGCCTGCTGTTTTTGCGAGTCAATCAAAAAACTCTACTGGAAATGCTTCGCTCATAATAGCTTATTTGAAAAAAAAGGACTTTCAAAACGTCAAAAACATCGTAACGTAAATTTTGAAGGGCCTAGATCAGCGTTAGGTTAGGTTAACTTAGCTAAATGAATGTGCATTGTGTCTCCCACTGCTCTCTTTGGCAACGTAAGGTGAAATATATGAGGTAGTAAATTCAAACTTAAAAAAATCTTTAAACATAAAAAAAAACTAAAACTTTTTTTTTAAAAGAGGTTTGAATATTAGATCCAATAATGCTTGTTAAGTATTCTTGCTGTATGATTATGATGCAAGCTACGGAAGTGAGCTTCGCACCAATCATCTTGTTCGATTAAATATAGTGATTTGATGCGGAGAAATCTTTGTAAGTTTTCCTCTCTTCACTCAACTCGTGAAGGACTTTAATTGGGATGGCCTTAAAATGGGCCACTATTGAATCCCCTTCGTAGCGGAGCGATGGCTTTCAAATCCGTGTCAGTACAGATCGCCGAAGGAAATTCGCTCGATAACTCGGGACTGATAATAAATACTGATATCATTAGGATACTTGGACTTTAGCAGATGAGGTCGCACTTCATTCCACACTTGCCTTTATTTTTGTAAGCCGCCTGTGTTTATTCAGAGAACAAATATCGTTGGAGCAATAGAGACAGGGAACTTATTGTTCAGATAGAGATCGTTGGAGCAATAGAGAACTTATTGTTCTGATCAAGGGTTTCTCTGAAATAATTGGATTTTTTCTTCTTCTATGAGTCGAAGGAAGTTGTGGTTTCACAATCCCTAGAAAAGAATGCCCATAAATGGATTCGCACCGGGACTACTGATTAATGTTAAATCATTTTCACGTATTGCATTGGATTTTAAATTTTGTCATGGAGTATTATATCAAACTATTTTGATAGTTGTAATCTGACAGTGTGGCCGGACGTTGAAATTTAAACGTCATTGGCGAGTTCGTACAATGTGACGATCTCGAAGCGCGTGTCCGTTCGAACTCGGCTTGTTCTTCCTTTTGTACATGTACAGTCGTTGGCGCTTAAAAAATGCGACCCACTAATCAAAATCCCGGTTTCACAGTTTCAGAATCAATTACGTGTGAGCAACGACTCTTTTCAAGTCTTGTGTCCACTTCAAAGACCTGGCCATTTCAAGGCCCATATTTCGGTTCCAAAGTCTTGGTTTTCAATTTCAACTCTTTGATATCAATTACAACGCTTTGATATCAATTTCAAGGCCCTTATAATTCAAGACTGGGATATTTCAAGACGTGGATGTCGATAGCATGGTAGGAATGTCAGTTCTAAGTCTTAGATATGAATTGCAAGGCTTGGATGTCAATTTCAAGGTTTGGATATCAATTTCAAGGTTTGGATATCAATTTCAAGGCTTGGATACGAATTTCCTGCCTCGAACATCAAGTTTAATGTCTGAATATACTGGTTAAGGTCTGTGCCTCCGAAATGCCATTCTTTTTAAGCTTGGAAAAAAAATGAGTTAAGGCTGATTTATTTTGAGAGCTCTTTATTGGAATGAAAATATCTCCGCACTGACAAGGGAGGCTTGAAGAATCTGTTTTCCCGCTTACTCTTGACTCTTGCTCCGTGCATTTTGTGCCACGCTTCGATATGACGCACGCAAAACAACGAACGATTAGGTTAACAAGGTCGAAAAGTATACAGAGTGAAGAGAAAAATTAGAGTTTGCAGGATTCAGTGGTTTTTTAAAATCTCATTTTTTAAATAACAAAACCGGATATTGTCACTGTGACCTTGTTCTCCTTGTAATTTGCGCTATGGGCTCCGCGCGCTTTTGCACACAGTAAATTTTTATGAGGTTGCTTATTCTACCTCGTTCCGCCTTTGGAGCAGAGCGAGCCTCAGGGCATTCAACCTAGTCTGACCTAAAACCCAGTCGCCAAACCTCGTGGTTGGCTACAGCCGAGTCGAGCGACAGCAAAGTAGAAAGCATCTAACCTAACTTCCGCTTGAAAACCTGAATGAATTATTTTCTTGTTTACAGAGGAGTACTTCCTCTCAGATCCGGAACTCCAAGACAAAACTCCCATGGAATATTTAAGCCACAAGGAAAAATACGAGGAATCCATCAGGAAAGCTTGCCACATGTTCAAGAAACTGCAGGATATGCAACACGGCAGTATGGAAAGCTTTAGGTAACTATCTTCTTTTTTTAAATCCAGTTCGTGGTTATGTTAACCTCTTGTTCCTATCCATCTATATTTCTGTAATACCAAGCATGTCATCTATGTTATGGCGCAAGTTTTTTGTTTAAAATGCAGGTGATTCGGCGCAAGGTCCTCCGATGCAGCAGGTCCTGTTTTTGCGATCGTTTTGCGTTTTGTATCTTTTGTGTGCAGAATGAAGGAGAGCTATGTTCTAGGAGCGAATTGATTGCGGTATTTGGTTCGTCGTTTTTGTTAACCACTTCAGCTGATCTGTATGTGTAATAATAGAACACAGGCATGATAAGGAGTGGTTGGAAGCCAAGGTTTATGGTCGGACCTTGTGCGGGAGGAGGCCGGTATTGGTGGCTAAAAAAATGATTTCCATGTTTTGAATGATTTCCAGCATGTGATCAAGATGCTGCACGCCATAATTTATGTGGGGTGTGCTGGGCGTGTAAGACGCTTTGTTGGCACTAAAGATGTTGAGCAAAATTTTTTAACGTGTGAGAAGTTTTCCAGATGTTCTCGCGAAAGAGAAGACCGATTAAAATGAAATTTGCGGTGATTGTTGCAAACTATCTTCGAACTTAGGACCTCTTTAGCGAATACGTTCGGAGCAATTTTGACGTAAAATCTGTAAGGGGAGTGTTTTTTGGATTTTTTAAAGCCTTGTTTCTCGAAAGCGATGAGAGATTTCAAAAAATGAAAGGACGTTTTCATTGTTAAATTTCAAAACCCCCAAAAATCAAGACCTGAAATTTTGTTTTTTTTTTCGAAGTCGTCCTTGGTTTTCACACTTAATGTTACCTAAAAAAATATTTTTCAGATAAGGTTTTTCTGTGGGTACATATTTCCAAACTTGCTTGATCTTGAGGTAAATTACGTATGGGATTTTATTGGAAATGTTTATGACTGTGAATCGGTAATTTCTTCTCAGTAATCGGATGGGTGATTCTGCCAAATAAGCCGAAAGGGGAGGTTTGGAAATAATAAGTTTTGAACCCCTTTATCTGAAAAACGGTGAGATAGCAAAACGTGTCCAGGATATGAATTATTGAAAACTCCCAAGACCTCAAATTTTGATTCTGTGCTTTTCTCCAATATCTGTTATTTCTGTTTTCAAAAGTAGGGGACGGAGGGTGTTGCTGAGTTTACACGTACGAATGACGTGTTAAGCCCCCTCCGGGCCCCTTCTTTTGTTTGTTTCTCTGTTCAAAAATTTGAGCGCATCGCTTGAATCGCTTTTTTTAGCACGGATGTTGCTCGGCTTAATCAAAGCCTTGGACCGGTGGCAGCATTCGGTGACGAAATTTGTCATACTTATTGGGGGGTTGTGGGTAGTATGAAAAATTTTACTGAGATTCTACATGAAGTGCGGTTACCAGGCAGCTACTGGGAGGAACGTTAGGGGGTGCCCTATTGACCGATGGCAACCCTCTGGCTCTGCATTACGTCATGTTCCTGCCTACTCTGGCAGGACAGGGAACTGTTGAACAGCAGGCTTACTGGGTCAGTCGCGCATGGAATCTAGAAATCGTTGGAACATATGCACAGGTGAGGGCACAAGAATCGTCGCTTTTGAAACGACACAATTATTTCTACTCACAATCAGCGGTGCCACGCAAAAGTACTAAATATTACAGAACTACCGATGAGGCCCTTGTATCACTTTTTATCTTTTTAAACAATATCTATCGCTATTTGTCATTTTTTCGTAAATTTTGTCACCTTTTTAAAGATGTTTCTTTGTTAGTCTCATTTGTTGAAAATATTGATTTTGCGCGGACCAATGAACCTCAAATATGATCGCTGATTCGCTGCCTGCCCGGCCTCGCGCAGGAGCCAGGAGCGCATTATAAGTTACGCCTTTTCCTCCAACCTCCCTGCCGTCTACTCTCCCCTCTTCCCGACTCTTTAAAATTGACCAATTGAGCAACATTTATCGGTTTTAATTATTTTTAGTTTCCGTCAATCAGATCCGATCCTCGAAAATAAAAATCCCGTAACCAAAAAAATTGGGCGTATGGATAGTCACTTCGGAGATAAAATGTGAAATTGCTACGATTACTTCTTCTATTGATCCCTACCAATGCACAATCCGACAGCTCTGATGACGTCACATGAAAAATAGTACTTAATCCCATGGACATCTCTGGGTTACTAACCTCAATAGATAACAAGTTAGCCAACAGTGATTTGATCAGCAGCTTTTTCTATCGTAGACCTTCCGTCTGTGACGATCTCTCCTCTCTCTCCCCCAAACTCCGTTTTTTTGTTCGTTGAGGTCCGCCATTTGTAATGCGGAGCGTTCTCATTGGATGCGGATGCCCCGGATTACAAATGGTGGACCTGAGCGAGCAAAAAAAGGGACTTTGGGGGAGAGAGAGGGGAGATCGTGCAAACACAGAATACAGAATTTCCGAGTGGAAATTTACTGCCTGTATCCAGTAGATGGTGATGGCGTCCCCCATATAAATTTCTCAACGCGTTAATATTCAATAAATTGAACCCTGGTTTACAAAAACTTTGGAAACCTCTGCAATATTTACTATTATTTTCTCGATAGACAGAATGCGTACTGTTCTTCGTAGTGCTTTTATTTTTTATACTAGCTTTACGTTTATTATGTGAAACTGCTATTCATAAGAAGTGTTTTTAACGTAATCGGAACTTTTATGATCTTCCCCGAGTAGAAATTTAAATTTGGATCTTGACTTTTTCAGACGGAGTTGGGACATGGAACTTTCATTCGAGGTCTGGAGACCACCGCCACCTACGACCCTAAAACTGAGGAGTTCGTCCTTAACAGCCCTACGCTGACATCCTACAAATGGTGGCCAGGGTCACGTAAGTATAAATTATAAGAAGTAAAGCTTTATTGAAATTGTATTAATTAAAAAGACATTTTTTGGTCATTTTGTATCTTTTCTTTTTTATGGAGGAAAGCTAGTTTTTGTTAATGATCTCATATCTATACCCAGGTGTTCATCGTTGATGTAAAATGTGCATTTTTGTTTTTTTGCAGTTGGCCAAACCGCTAACTATGCCATTGTAGTGGCGCAGTTATACACCCAAGGAAAATGCCATGGAATCCATCCTTTTATTGTTCAACTCAGGCATGAGGAAACTCATGAACCTCTGCCAGGTAAGGATGAGCTTTATGAAATTCAATGAGGTTAAGGAGAAAAGCCTGGTTGAACTCCATGGAAGCTGAGAAAAGTTTATCTTAAGGTCCAAAAGTACCTTTACAATCCATCAATTATTTTGTTGTTCATATTCCTCTGACTAAATCTTCATGACTGTAAGAAGGTGTCCCAAAGCGTCGGAACTTCCGACGTCTCTTTCGAATTTTCCATAGTCTACAAAAATTATTGTGTAGTGTTTTCAGAAATCGCACCTCACGGTGGGTTATTGGCTTCCAACAGTGTTGCCAGATTCTGCAATTTCGTAAATTTTAATCGCGTCTAACTTTTGAACGATTAAAGATAACCTAGCAAGTAGGGTATGTTTTGGATCGCTCTCGAGGTGAGCATTCCAAAAATAGGATTCAACGTCATGTTATCTTTTAACAGTTAAAAAGGTAGACGTGTTCAAATTTGACGGAGTCGCGGAATCTGGCAACACTGGCTTCCAATCTTAGTATTGTTGCTCCTTTTGAGTAAAACTAAGATCTCAACGGAGCCTAGGCCAAGAATTCGTGTAGATCAAAACACTTTTTTAAAGAGTTTCGAGTGAAAAAATCGTAGAATATCTCCTAAGAGAAACTTTTTGAGCCCAAGTCGGTTGACTAAAACTATTTCGATTTGATTTTCAGGAATTGTGATCGGTGAAATCGGAACAAAACTCGGTATGAACGGCACAAATAACGGATATTTAGGATTTAAGTCGTTTCGCATTCCTCGTGAGAACATGTTGATGAAGAACAACAAAGTGCTACCGGTAATTATCCTTTACTGAATCTACTCGATTCTGAGTGGAAGTTCACTGACGCTTGTTTTCTATTCAGGATGGAACCTATGTTAAGTCGCCGAGTGATAAACTAACCTACGGTACGATGATGTTTGTGCGTGTGGTGCTGTGCCAAGATATGGCTTCCTATTTATCCAAAGCTCTTACGATTGCCGTGAGGTACAGCGCTGTCCGCCACCAATCCGAAATGAAACCAGGGTAAGTCCATCAAGTACAAAATCGACTGTACCATTGGCCTTTTCGTGAAAATGCGTCAGTTGAGATTTTCGCCTAACTTGCTTTTTCTCGCTCAGGCAACCTGAACCCCAGATCTTGGAGTACCGAACTCAACAATTTAAGCTGTTCCCTCATTTAGCCGCTTGTTTCGCCATTCGATTCACAGCTAACTGGATCTGGGATATGTACAACACAGTTAGTTCCGAATTAGACCAAGGAGATTTGGAGAGGTTACCCGAGGTGAGCTAATATACTTAAACATACTGTCCTTGTCGTGTGCGAAGCACAAAGTCTGTTTTCACTGTCTGTAATTGCAACAATGATCACCACCCATTTTAATGCAGTCCTCGCGAATTACTTCTCAAAATGAATCTCCAGCAGAATACTTAATGAATTAGATTCGCTACATAATCATGAATTAACTTAATATTTTCCTGCAAGTCAAACCGTGTTGGCGCAGACGCCGGGAACTGGTATGTGACAATGTTGCGTCAGAGATTACGTATCGTTTTTGGGTTTGTTGCTTCTAAACGGTTTGACTTGCATAAAAAGTTTTAGAAAGTAAGTTAATTCATGATTATGTATCGCAGGTAATTCATTGAGTACTTCGCTCGTAAGTTAAATCATGATTAGGTAACGCAGATAAGTCATTAAGTACTTCGCGCGAATTTAAGATATCTAATACACCCGACGCGTACTAAAAACGTTTCAATTCGTCTTGACGCCAATCCGTATGTTCCTGACCCTATGTTCCCCATATCAACATATCCGTAGACACCAATATTGCTTTAGTCCGCGGACACTAATGCCCAGTAGGAATCATAAATAAAGTGGTTAGAATGTCAACAGTGTTGAAATTTCAAAAACGGAAACGTGTGGCAACGACGCGTAGGGCCTCAGCCTCAAAAAACACGATAACCTCCGAAACTTGGGTGCGACTTATAAACCGACTTTATTTAACTCAGAATGTTTCGTGTAGAGTTTCGTTTGTGAAGTATTATTTGATTTGATATTCTGTTCGTTTCAGCTGCACGCCATGTCTTGCTGTTTGAAAGCGGTGTGCACCCAAGACGCGTCCCGCGGCACCGAGACCGTTCGGCTAGCTTGCGGCGGCCACGGCTACATGTCGTGCAGCCATTTGCCCGCGATTTACGGGCTGGTCACCGCCGCTTGCACCTACGAAGGGGAAAACACAGTTCTCTATTTACAAACGGCTAGGTGAGTAACTTTGTCTCTACGTCGACCGACTCTGAAATCACAGCCTTTATTTTTGAAACGGTTTGTTTCAGGTATCTGATGAAAGCGTGGCAGCAGGCCCGTAGCGGTCAGACCATGTCCCTAACCTTGTCATACTTGACTAGGTGCTTGGACTGGAGGCGCCCCCGCGCGGGATGGGAAAACAACATGCAATCTGTCATCAACGCCTTCCAGGAGGTTGCTGCAGGGTAAGCGCTTTGGTGCAAAACTGACGCTACTCTCTGAACCAGCTTATTAGCCGTTTATAGACGATCAGAAAAACGCTGAATTTTCTAAAATTTATTTACTGGAACGCTGAAAACTCAATTTTAACATAACTCAAGTGGCTATTCCGCCAGTGGGACCATACTCGGTGGCCCTTAAACCACTACTGCCCAGCGATGCCATAACAGAAAAAATTATATTAAAGGGTCTTTGCAGTTCAGTATGGTCACCATTAAAGAAATATCATTACCCCGGAAGCCTGAAATTTTATTATTTAGGCATTTTCCAAATCTTAAAATTGCGTACTCCAATGGAAAAAGTCCTTTGAATTTCTCTTAAGCTAAATTTCTCTCCAAATACTCTGGGCGGTAAAGGGTTAATAACAGAAATGACGAATCAGCTACGTGACTTTATTTTTTTAGACCTGTTTGATTATCAGCACCCCGGAAACCTGAAATAGTATTATTTAGGCATTTTCCAAAGATTAAAATTGCGTACTCCAATGGAAAAAATCCTTTGAATTTCTCTTAAGCTAAACTCTCCAAATACGTTGGGCTATATTAATAACAGAAATGACGAATCAGCAACGTGACTTTATTTTTTTAAACCTGTTTGATTGCTTTGTTGTAGATCTGAAATCTCTTTTCAGGAAAGTGAAGCTTGCCGCTGAACATGTGGAGCGACGCTCGAAGAGCGGTTATGCGAGCGAAGATGCGTGGAACGAGACTTCGATCGAGCTAGTGCAAGCTGCCGAGGTAAGATCGCAAGTAGAAATCAGAAGTCAGCTCATTGTAGATGCGAACTGTCATGTGACTTCTGATCTCGATAAGAAGATCTGGAACTGCTGGCGAAGTGCGTGTATGTATTTAACTTTGTTCTCACGGACTTATTTACAAGTTTTGATTGTGTTTTCAGGCTCATTGCCGCGCCTTTATCGTTGAGAGATTCGCCGAAAGTGTGGCGAAGATGGAGATGTCAAGACCTCTCAAAACTGTCATGAACCAATTGGTGGAACTCTATGCTGTTTATTGGCTCCTTGAAAACTCCGGAGATTTCCTCAGGGTGAGTGCCGTTATCCTCATTGGAGTGATATGCTGAACTTACGGATCCTTGAGCGGATTAATCGTAAAGACAGTTTCTTTTTACACCCTTTCACGGAAGTCCTCGAAGGTCGCAAAATAGGCAACCGAAACACATCTCTGCGATGATATTGCCTATGTTCCTGTCGTAAGGGGCCGTCCGTGGTCCATGTGCCCCATTCCATGCCACTTTTTGGCTTCCCTCCCCTTTGTGTGTCCTTGGTATTTCCCAGAAGACAATTTGAAATCCTTACCTTTGACTTCCCTCTCTCCGTAAATTGACGCAAGAGTTTAGAGACGGTCCTTTGGGCGTTGGAACCAGCATTAAGGAGAATACGGGCTGTGTAATTTTTGACAAAATCATCAGTCTTAAAGATATTGTCCATCTCATCTTTGTAGAACCTCTGTTAATCCCAAATCATAATATGATAGAAATGTAGGGCTGCGAGTAAGTCACTTTGATCACTTTTTCTTTTCACTTAAAACAATTTGACTCCTGTCACTTTTCCGTATTTTGTTTTTCGCTTTTGATAACTTAAAAAAAGTACTTCAGCCTTATCCGTTGAGATATGAGATATTGTATTTGCGCGGACCGATGACCTTCAAATATGATCGCTTGTCTGTCCTCACGCAAGAGTTACGCCTTCCCGTCCAGCCTTCCGGCCGTGAACTGCCCCCT
>Ga0058701_10002852_pt1 | contig 13399 bp, 5 predicted proteins | sample AgamicOrMae_FD_97039 | JGI IMG/M metagenome (GOLD analysis project Ga0058701, IMG submission 97039) | Agave microbial communities from Guanajuato, Mexico - Or.Ma.e | ecosystem: Host-associated > Plants > Phyllosphere > Phylloplane/Leaf | place: Guanajuato, Mexico | collected 2012-06-04 | reverse complement strand
TTGAATGTGTTAAAAAAAAAATGGTGTTTATTGGCACGGGTTTGGAGGGGGTTTTACCTTGCGGATTTTTTTTTTCCCTTTCCCCCCCCCCCCCCGGCCCCGAAGTGATGAGTTTTAAGGCACGTTTACATTGACGTGTGCCTTCACCTAAAGTGTGTGTAGGTTAAGTCCGTCTAGGTAGATTAGGTTTGTAGGGGTTGGGTTTGTTAAGGTAAGGTTTGTCTTGTTTAGATTTGTTTAGGTTAGATTCGTTTTGGTCTGGTTTGTTCAGGTTAGGTGTTTGTTTAGGTAGGTTTGTTTAGGTAAGTTTTTTTTTAAGTTAGGTTTGTTTAGGTCAGGTTTGTTTAAGTTAGGTATGTTCAGATCACGGTTGTTAAGGCATGAGAGAAGGGCCGTCCTCTCATGGTTAAGGTTAGGTCTGCGACTAGGTTTGGTCGAGTCTTTTTTTCCCAATTTAAAATAAGTGTGCAAAACTGGGTGCCTCAACGCGCGCTTGAGTCTCATAAGAAACTCTTGCGTCGCACCGTACACGTGCCGTGAAGTTAATAACTCGTTTTTTACACGTCATATTTGTTACCACACGAGAAATGCGTATGCCTGGCTCCTGCTCTGTTTACAAGAGGCCATCCGTGATTTTTATGGCTCATATAGCAAAATTTTAGCGCGACGGGCTCGTGTTGGTACCAGCAAAACGACGATATGAATAGAAGGCAGTCTAGACCGTGAAGGTGAACACTTCATAAGACACTCCCACGATGTCGGGGAGCCTCGATCGGGGGACTGACCCGGCACGCCAAGCGCCGCGGTGCCTTTGAAGGCTTAATGAAGCAATTTAGGGAGGATTGCGTTACCTCCCACGTTTGATTTTAACAAACGACCGTCTTTTATTGGAGGTGGGAGATGTGTCTGTTTTGCACGCTCACGGTGTAATGATGTGTCTCAGCAATAAACATCCGACAGTAGCAGTCACCTCCTCTCGGACCTAAAACCTGGAAATAAGATTACGAAAATTCCAGCCACATTTTCAATACATGTAAAGCCGTGTGGTTTTACGGCGCGCCTCGAGAGTTCTCTCGAAACTATAGCAATCCGCACGAAAGCACGAGCACCTCCTCTCCGCTCCTCACCCACCTCGGAACCTTGCATTTAATCTGCGGCCAGTTTATGGAGGCTGCAATATTGCCCGTATTGGTCTGTATAAACATCCACTCTCCCTGGCCTCGCCAGTTGAAGCCACGGCAAATAAGTGACACTTACTACTAACACAGCCCTCCTTGTCGTCCCCGTGTAACCACCCCTATTCCTTGCTCTCTCTTTCCCGCTCAGCTTCTTATACTTGTATATATTATTACCGCAGGCAAGCAGACCGAACGCAAGTCGTGGGTAAAGAACCCCCACTCCAGCATATACACACGCCAGTTTACGGGGGTGCCTTTACGACTCGTTGGACATAATATACCAAAGTGCGGTATCCTCTTTCTCGCTTGCACACACCAGATAATGAAAAAGTGCTCAGGTGCTAAGGACTCCGACAATTTCGGGGCGCTGGAAAAAGGCTGCATGCGCAGTGCGCCTGCTCCTACCCACGTCGACACATCACCTGCATGAAATAATCAGCTTATAAGAAGCCACCGACTACAGTGTGTTTCCCGAAATCCGGAGGCCGAGCCCCATTGGCCAGATCGCCCACCAACCAGTGGATCGAGGGTCTCGTTAATTCGATTTCGAAAGCTTCTGCTCGCCGAAGAAGGCATCCCGCCTTTTTACCCGAATTGCAAGGCCGTGAAATGACATCCTATAATCGGTAATACGTCTAATCGAGCCCCCGGCGCGGCGCGGCGTGCTGCGTCCTTGCGCCGCTCCTCCCTCTAACCAAATAAATCCGGGTTACACGCGCGGAACAGTTGTGGGGGCAAGTGGCTCGGAGACCGGTTAATTACTGTGCTATGCCTCGTGAATTAATGTCTAGCGTCTTAAAACTGAAGCGTCTTTATGCAGACCATTTTATGAAACTGTCGTGTGTGTACAATTTCTGGCGTTGTAGTCATGTTAGCAACGTATAGCGTGAGTCGTTAGGACTTTCATCAAGTAAGCCATTAAAAGAATTATGTTTGCCATAAATTCTTAATAGACTCTTGATTGAGTCTTTACGAGCGCGTAGTTCCCTGAGTCAGGGACTGCCGGGATGGAAGGAAAGCGTAGGACGCTTTTCATTGTTGTTGCTACACTGATTTTTCCTTTCTCTTCTCCACTTACTCGCGTCACACTATTCAACTCACACGGAAAGTAGCAACGCACTATCTTTTCTAGGATCTATTAAACGAGATTTTTTTTTAAATAGAGTGAAACCTTGTCAGTAAAACTCTCGGAAAAAATCCCAATCTCGGAAACCGAACGAGTGCATATTGTTTGTTTTTTCTCTTGTATTTTGAGGAATGCCATGCACAGTAAAGTAATTGTGCCGATCGGAATAGCACCCAGACGATATTCCAAAAATTTCTACGGCTTATTTTTTTTAAATTGAAGCATGGGTTAAACTTCCGAAAACGTAAACATCGAAATAGTAAAAACAAGTAACGCAACCACTATCAATATTGCTCCATTTCAAGTGCATGAAATTTTTGCCGGAATGTGGGATATTGTGATTGGCAAACGTAGAAATCAAAGACAAATTAATCCAGAACATTTCCTAAAACCAAAACATTTCCCGTTATGTTCTGTGAACGTGTTAAACGGTAATTGTGATAGAAAGGTGTAAACGGTAGTTTCCATCGATGGTTACTTTTACAACGAAGGCTTTGGTAATCGATCAATCTGTAATTATGTAATTAATGAATGGGGAGCAGTGATCTGGTGAGCACCCAGGAGTGCTCGTAATGAAGACAGAGAGAGACAATGATGACTTGGGCAGATTCCCGGCCTGGCGTCACAATCGTAAAAGTGGGTGAGAACTGAGGGGTGAAGTGTGTCTAGCGTGCGGAATAAAAAGCCGCCAGTCGCATGGAAATTTGTGCGAACGGATGTCCCCACAACGGGTTTATAGAGGAACGGTGATAAATGGTGATTCGAACTGCGTTCGTATTTTGCTGACTTTTACTGGTTTTCTGGATTCGTTTTATTTCCCGTTCTACCAATAGAGTCCACGCTTGTATCAACGAATGTGTCTCTTGTCGCCACGGTTTACGCGCTGCTAGCGTTCACTGGACAATAACTTGCAAAGCGCACATCTATTCGCTTACAGAGAAGTCTTTTTATTTCTGCTCCTTTTTTTCCATTTCACTGCCTCGACCCAACGTATCAAGTGCCTATCCAGGAAATCCTATCGACCCAACTACATTCCATACGCACGTCTCTCTTAAGTAGTTGAAGAAGCGATTTTAATGTATGGATCCACCAACTGTAACCTTCACCTGGCAATGTCTCAACCTCCCATCGGCAGTGACTATTGGCCCATTCGACATCTTTTACAGTCGCGGTTTCAGGGGAAGGTAATGAATGATTGTAGGATTCACGAAAAGAAACTGTAACCTCAATTCGGAAATTTCTTAAGATCTAATTAATGAACTATTTGCGTGAATTTAACTTTCTTCAGTCAAAACCAAGGCAATAGACTTACCTGCAGGACGCGTGCACACTGTTAATTTATGTCATTTCTTCCATCTGAGATTCACAGTCCAATTCCAACACCCAATCCTTCAATGCCGGGCCATCCGCTTTTTTCCTTTTTCCCATACCCGGCGGCGTTACGGTGTTTTGCGACGAAGACATCATCGACAGAAGTCACTCGCGCCACCAAAACGTTACAAGGGAACCAGAGTTTATTGCCGGAGTGTTGGAACTGAAACTGCACACATCAGTGTGTAAGTCTTAAGAAGAAAAATCGTGACCCAAAAGTCCTTGTCCTTTACTCGTATACGATATACAAGATGTACGAAATCGATAGCTGTATAATACTAGCGCGTTTTTTTTTTTTAAGGATAAAGTTGGTTGGAAAACCACACCTGCCTCATTTACCTATCTCGCAGATAAACCTTCCTACCTCCTTTTCGCTGTTGGATTTTTAATTATCAAGGCGTTTGACGAGTGTCATCGCAAGCGCTGAGGCGCCTTCCTTTTTTTCGAGGAGGGAACAATGGGGTGGCACGTGGGCAGGAGAGCTTGTGGTCAGCTGTCAGCATGTTAGGAGGCCCCTATCACTCACCCCCCAACCCTGGAGCACCCTCCCACCCTTTCAACCGCTATCAAAAGCCCAGCTACACGGCTTTGTACTTACGGTCGCCACGGTCGGAGCGAGCGGAGGGTGGAAGGAAGAGGTCGACCTCGAGGTTCGTTGCGGACTCTTCAAGAGTCGCTAGCTCTTGTCTCTCTAATTGAGACGAGAACGGAGCGTATGAACCTTGTTAGTTTTTCACAAACCTGAACGGTACTGACCATGTATCTGATGGATGGTCGGAAGCCTGGAACGCAGTCGCTGCCAAGCTGGAAGAAAGGCGGAACTTGGAATAGTCTGCCTTGACGGAAGTCATGAAGTCTCTTATACAAGATACCTCAGCAACGAGGACAAAAACGAAATGGTTTTCTTTGATAATTTGACGAACGGTGCATCAGCAATTGCGTTAATCTTCTTCTTTTTTTTCCGTTAAAATGAAGACTTTTCTTATTAGTTGAACTACTTTAACTACTTCAAGAGGATGTGATACTCCAAGGAGTAAAAATGAGTTTGCAAGGCGTTGTCACGATCTTCCCCTTGTAACAAACCTCTTACATCCATCATCACATTTACTTAAATAATACATCTTCAAAGATGAAAGACGCCTTTGCAGCTTTCACCTGCAGGTTTCCTTTCGGCATTCAGATTGTTATTTGTCGATTACGGGTTAAACAAGCTCGAAGTGAGACAATTATCTTTTTATTTGATGAGTCTGAGAGGTGATGGCGGAAAAATTGCCTTGGGCTTCACGCTCGTCGTAAACTAAAATAATCCAAACTAGGTAGTTTAAAACTTCTTCGTCATTGACAGAGAGACAATTGTTGTAGTTCGGAGGCCCACCTGAAGCAAATGTAGGAGCTTTTGGTGCGTGGAGCAGAAACTTGATTGCAACCGCGATGACGTCTGAGGGAGGAACGGGGAGAAGCTCTTCTTCCTTTTATTATTTACCGAGCGAAAACTTTGTTATTACCTTGGCCTTTCTTTAGTGCTGCAGTCCCGCGTGGAGCGACCGTCGTGCAATCTGTCAGCGCTCGTCTCTTAGACTGGCTTCATTCCATTTGCGAGACTTGCAGTTGACTTTTTCGTCACGACTCTTAAAGTATCATTCAGATACATGTGCGGGAAAATTTGCGGAATGATCTCCCTGAGTATTTGTTTTCTGCTAATAATACTTGAGATTTTTCCGAACCTATTTTTTTCATTTGGCGCAAAACTATAGACAGAAAAATAAGCTGAATTTCTGAGATAACTTTTTTTTCGAGCGACAGCAACTTCTTTTCTTTTTTTTCGAATTTTGTTTGGCTTTTTTTAGAGTTCGATATAAATTGTGCATAATTTATTTTTACTTACAAGGTATTTTTTCTCTTATGTTATTTTTCTGATTTAGTTTTAAAACCCCACAGGCAACTTCGTACGGTATTCGAAAACAATTCTTTCGTGTTTTTTTTTTAATCTACATAAGTATTTTTTTATAGTTAAAAATATTTTTTTTCTCAGCAAATCAATCAGCTTTAGAAAAAGTAAATATTTTTTTTCATTTATATGGGGTGGAACTACAAAAATAGGTGAGAAATTTCGTCAAGCAAATTTTAAAGGTAAAAAAGAAATCTTTAACTCGGAAAGCTTATTTGGAAAGTACAACTCTTACCAAATATTCTCTTCAACTGGATTAAATAAAGATCAGAAAGAATAAGGTATATAGCCTCCTACGGGGCCACGGATCTTTTCTGATCGCCAGGAACTCTCGGGTCTTTCAGGTTAAGCTGTCAAAGTTCTTTTAATGGTTGTATTCTTCACCTGTGTTTCATCCTGTTAGGGCCTCTAATTTCATTGTAAGGATCAACTTCATCAACCACGCATGTTAGGTTAGCCTATCTGAACTCACTTGTCAGGTAAATTTAGTTAATGTTTGAAGCTTTGACTCACTACCGCTCAGCGATGCCGTTCGGAAACAGAAAAAAAAAATATTTTAGGCGATCTTTCCAGTTCGTATTGTTGCACTTTAAAAAAATATCACCCATCTGAAAACCTGGAATGTAATAATTCAGGCATGTTCAAAAGCTCAAAATTGCGTATTTCAGCGTAAAAAATCCTTCTAATTTCTCCCAATTTAAATTTCACGCCAAATACTTTGGACTGTTATGGGTTGATAACCCGCTTTGTCTTGCTTGACGATGAAAGTCATAAAAGGAGTCGCGGAAAATTCAGCCTTTTTCAGAAAGTTAGGGTCAGAAATAAATATCTGCCACTTTCTACCCCTTGCGTGTTCTTCTCTAGTTTAATCCTTAATTATGTTGTGGAAACAAAAGACGAACAAACGCATAAGTTTCGGTGATGTAGATTCGATAAGGGTTGCCTTACGCCTCGCCTTGTCGGTCCGATCGGTTATCACCAAGGATTTGGGTTTTTGGATTTGTTGACTTGTTTATCACCTTGGTAAAAAGATACTGTGTTTTAACAGGATTAATGACTATATATATGTTCTTCAAATGTCTATGAGTATACATGGAAATGTTCCTATCTAGGAGAGGTGAAGGACAATCTTAAGAAGGACAATGATGGGGTTTAGTGTGGTGGAAGTATACATAGCCGAAGTGCGTAAATTGCTGCTCCAGTCTGCTCCCATGATGAATGGGGTCTGATAGGGGAGGAGTATGTGCTCTTAGGGGTGTAGGTGACCACTCACTCTGCTGACAAATAATTTTGCCGCTTCAGCCTCCAGGGACAGGCGCCCGCAGCCCACCACGTCTATGTGACTGACCATTTTCTTCGCTCTCTACACTGTTGAAACGTGAAAAGTACAGGGGAGTCTTTTTCCTCTTAAAATTTTACCCGTTTTTTTGTTTATGTTTTTTTTTTAATTTTTTTAATCTATGTTTATTTTTACCCAGTAAATTCATTCGTCGTAATAGTGAAGAATATGAAAATTTAAACACTGTTCAGGATACCGTCATTAAAAAGAGCTCAGAAAATAATGAAGAACCCCACATACCGCACATCCGATCGCTAGAAAATCGAGGTTCAATTTAGCTGTGACGTCACAACTCTACCTATTTCTTACGAGTTGTGACGTCACAAGCGACTTTAACCTCGATTTTCTTGCGATCGGATGACCGAATCGGTCTGCTGTTTGTGGGTTTCTTCATTGTTTTCTGAGCTCCTTATAACGAAATTATTTTTTAAAATTCGAATTCTTACCCATTTGCTGTTTTCTTATCATTCACATACCCTTAAACTTGCCTCTTTCATTGTATTAAAATTACATATGAAAGATGTTAAAAAATATGGGCCTATAATAAAAAAAAATCCAGAACAGAAAATGGACTTTGTTGCCCCAACAAAATGTTTTGTCAATATATCCTTATAAAACCAGAACGTTCTGGTGACAATGTCAATTGCTACAATAACAATGAACAACTACAATTGCAATTGTCGCCGGAACAAGTGACATTGTCACGAATTTGATTAAACTTGAAAATTTCACCTCTTAAAGGAATTAAAATTCAAGTTTTTCAGGTGATTATTCCGGATTCCTATTTCTTTCTTTTTAAAAAAAATATAATTTTCAATTTTCATTCTTTTTTTTAAATTTTTTTTTGAGGAAAGAACAACATAGGAATTATGTAATTGATTTGAAAACCACGGAGATATCAATACATCATCACTCCAACAATGCGGCGCGGACTTGGCTTTATCCTTGTTTGAAAATTACCTTTCAAGTCTATTTATACAATAGAGCGCACAGGTATTTTTGGTTTCTAGAGGATCGCTTTATGGTGACTGGCATCCAGTAGGACTTAACAAAAGAGCGATTTCCTCTAAATCCGAGTGATTTTTTGACTAAGCTTCGCTTGAAGAAATTCCATTTAGCGAGGTGACCGCCAATCGATTAATCTCTTCCTCTTTTTCCCCCTTTTTCGGCAACGGAAAGGGAACAATGGTCGGCCTAGGCGCCTAATGGTTAGATAGCCGCGGTGTGCCCTTGGTCAGCGTCCACCCCGCGTTTGCCCTCCGTTCTGCCTAAGACATGATACGCCGCTTGCCTGAAAAATGGCGTTCCCACAAACCCTTTGAATAGTCCATCATTGAATACATCCATATATCACTTAATATTTCATTGTTTTGCCCTAAACGGGGCTGCACGTTGCACACCAATTATGTACACTAATTCTGAAATGTTATAATTTTTACATCTTGTGTGCTGCTTTTCGTCGCTGAGCGGAGCGACGACAGCAAACTCACGCACAAAGTCTTTAATATATAAGCAGAATGAGGCTTTGTGACAAGGTCTCATGCCTCGCTCCGCTGTCGCACCGCTTGGCTCGAAAGTGGAACAGACGAAGTATGAAATGCAACATGTCAAATTTACAGTACTGCACTCCGGGTAGGACTCGCTATGTGCGAAGCAAACAAACGAGTTCCAAGCCTGAAACTACCTTCACATTCCCCAGGAGTTGGAGATTCCACCTCTGTGTTCCACCCCGGTTCAAACCTTCATTATTAAAATCGTCAACCTGTCGGATAACTTAGGTTATGTTAAATGCCTTTGCCTCCCTTCACCTGCCTTGGCGACGGAAGAGAAAGCACCAAAAGTGGAAAATCTAACCTTGACAAGAATTCACTTCTGAGGACTGATGATCCAACCTCTAAAGACAAGACTACCTGTAACTTAGGTGCAAAAGGGATCGTACATCAAGACGACATATTAGTGCTTGACAAAAGATAGGATCCCGTAAGATCGGTCGATGAAGCGAATAAAATACGCCAGCGTAATAATGTCCTTTAATTTGTATCAAGCATGGACGGACGCCTTATAGGCTAGCAGCTGTTCCTGAAGCATCGGTTGCAATCTATGTGAGAACTCCTGCGGGGCTGCTTGTTTGAACGGCCAATGAAAAATGCCAGTAAAGAGAGACCTCCTGAAAGCCAGACTGGGCTTTCGTGAGCCTCTAACAGAGATGGAAGGGTCTGCTTAGCTTTGTACGTCCGGTCCCCTGTTTTTGACTGATGCTGTTCGAGGACACGGTAATTCGTCCAGGGACATTGGGACAAACAAAACGTCCAGCGGCTTTCTCCTTCCAGCGCCGTTGCTCACGGCGTCTCTGCACTGTTCTTTGCAATTGTTAGTTGGTGGTTTTTGAACTCCGCAGTTGCCAAACTTCTTCCTCGTCAAGTTTTATTTTGTATTTTGGCTTTCGAAAGTGTTGGAGGGGTTGTATGCTCCGCATTCAGGTGTTGGAACTATGTATAGTTCCTCCAACACCTGCAGAAGACCTCCGTGTGTTTTCACGAGTCAAACAATGGATTTCGATCTTTTCTTGATTGCTACTGGTGAGAAATAAATTTCGATTGGATGTCTAAATTTTCAGGACGTTATGTAAATTTTGATTTTCTTCAATGAAGGACGTAGAAAATGCATCAATTTTAAAACTGAGAGCGACTTTGCAGAGTAGTTCTCCAAGCCGCTTTAAAGCTTTTATCCCAGTCGACTTCAACTTTGTTCAAAGCTTGACCTGAATTTTAAGGTTGCCAGATTGTCGTAACCCGGATTTGCCATTGCCTCACTTCATCCTCCTCTCTGCAAGTAAGAGGGACAAATCTCAATCTTCTAATGAACGCTGTCTTATAGGTTTTGAATCATGCTATAAAACACTATTTATGTCCAAAACTGTGCTTTTATTTTCTATGCGAACATTTCATACTGTCTCGCTCAATTAAATTCATATTGGTATTTTTACCCCCTTGGTGCGAGAGCGCGGGGAGAAGTGAAGTGGAGATCGGCAGACTCTCGCCAACGTTGGAATACATACTTAAGGCTAGCTTGAATATGAAAGGTGGAATTTTATACCTATTGTGTCCAACAAGGGACAAGCATAATTTCGCTTCTTTTAAAGATAAAACCATCATCCGCGATATTAATTGAGAGCTATCGACGAGACATTTTCATTGATTCTGTTTAGTTGTTCATAGGTTTATCTTTAAAACTAACGCAATTGCGCTCTTCCTCTTAATACAAAAAAATAAAAAAAATAAAAACAGGTATGGCGCTTACTAAAACAGCACTGATAAAAAGAATTCCCGTTGTGGCAACACCTACCAAGTGTGCGGTGAAGGTAAAACAGACCCATGTTTTTTTTTAAACTAAATTTCAAGATAGGCCCACCAACAGCCGTATCAGTGGAAAACTCTAGCCAGGCCCTTTCTATTCGTATGCCTGTTTGTGGGCCTATCTGGTAAACTCGTAAAAACAACATATGTAAGTACACCCTTTACCCTTCTCTCAAAATGGGTATAGGTGTTTTCAAAACAGGAATTATTTTCATCAGTGAGGAGTTAGTTTTTACTGTGTTCCAATTCACAGTGAAGTATACCCACCGGAAACGCTTCATCTCGAGACAAGTACTGTATCTAAAATCCCTTTGTTTTTCTGCTACGTGTAAGATGAAGTTTGAGCGTTCGTGTACTGATACCTGAAGATAGGGCTAGGACGTCTACTCCAGCAGGAACAGAAATAGCGGAAGAATCCCCAAAATGGCTCCGTGACCGAACGCAGTCCTTCACGGGAACTGATAACTGGGAGGGCGCATTGGGTGCGTGCCTCTTATGCCCTCTCCCATTCAATTACTTGTTCCTCCACCAACATGCACGAGCAATCGCATTTTTTTAGCTGACGTTACTTTGGAGTAAGAAGACTTTTACTTTCAAACGATATCGTTGATATCGTTTATGATGTCTATATTATGTAATGGCTTCTGTATTACACTATTACACTGTTGAATCTAGAAGTCCCACCCAGAAGTTACACCCGGTTGAGAAGTGGTTCTTGTGCTTCGTAGGTCGTGGACAAAAATAATGTTCCCCCCCCCAAAAAAAACTCAATGTAAGAAATTAAACGAGAGCGGTGATACAGTGGTTAGTTCAACGCACCTATGATTCGGGAGGCCCCGGTTCGATTCTCGCCCGAGGCAGCCACATTGGGAAGGTTTTCAGTGGTTTTCCTTCCTCCTCCAGGTGAATACCGGGTGGTATCTCTGTAAATATGTACATAAACTAAAACCATGTATTTTACCTTAAGCAAATGTACTTGTTTTGTTTTCAATGTGACTTTTTTGGTTCATTACATAGCACGTGTAACGACATTTTTGTTTTCATGTTCATTTCCCTTTTTTTCTCTTCGCCGAGTGTTGTAAACGCAATGTACTTTTCCTTTTGAAGTTTTGTCGATCTTATATAATTTTGGTGCCTTTATCACAATCGTCATTTTATGCATTTCCTCACCAAATTCATGTTGATTGTCGCGTCAGCCCTTTTCATGTTCGTCACGCTAGACTCCATTTTGATTAACCGAAAGAATTCCTGCTGTTCATTGTAATGTTGGTCACCTTTTACATAATGACATTGTTTGTGTACTTTCAACTTCACTCCGTGCTAGCGCTATGTGACCAAATTTCCATTATCTTTACTTTTAGTATTTTTCCTACCCCTTCATTTTTTTCATCTTCATGATGTTATTTGTTGTCACAACAATGATGGAGTAGCAACGGGTATCGTTTTCGACAGGGCCTGAAGTGTGGGGACGCGCTGTGGCCGACCCTAATTACCCAAGTTGAGAGAAAAAAAAGAACTTCGATTGTTGCGTCTAACAATAGTGGAACAAATCCGCCAGTTGTAGAATGGCGCCTTCGTGGTCCAGACAAGTAGGAAAGATTTCCCAAGTCGTACTACAAGGACCAAGGCACGAAGTATAGTTCCCTCGACTCGCACAAAAAAGGAGGGAGGAGTGCAGAAAAGTTTCTTTTCAAGAAAGATCGCTGGCTGCGCAGTATTTTGTTTTTGTTCAAGTAGTTAACGTATTCTCAGGAAGAAGTGAAGAAACAAGAAGGATGAAGTAAAAAGGTCGTTGCGCGTGATATTGCAAAGCTTTCGTAATAAGGAAAAGTCGCAATACTGTACTAGTCCGCGGTTGTGTTTAAAAAGGCTCCGGGGATGAATAATGCGGCGTCGCGGCGCAACGAGGGTTAGGGTGTGGGCCCAACGAAATAATTTGACTTTAAAACCTTCAGACCCGCAAATTCGGAATTTGTTGGCCTCTGAACGTAGTAGTTCCAAGGTTTACACTTATCTCGAGAAAAATTATAGCTTTATGCAGTCGCATTAAGTACACTTTTGAAAGGTTTTATTTTTGGAAGTGTTTATCCACCCGCAAGCGGAAGGCGTGCTACTCAGAGCAAACGTTATTGTCTTTCCTAGCCGCCATCTGCTGACTTATCGATGTGGCGTCGCTGTGGTGCAGATGTTAGCGTGCGGAGCTTAGATTTGATAGGTTGGAAGTTCGATCCTTGTTTTAGGCAAAGAAGTTTTTCCCTTTTTCAGCGGGGGAATAGCCGCTGGTCGCGTATTCAGCCGCTATTTGGCGGGCATATTTCAATTCTTGTGCGCTGCTTTATCGTCACCATTTCGAGCGGAGCGACAGCGCGTCGAGGTATAAGGCACAAACCAAAAGTTAGATTGACCTTAACCTAATGGTCTTTTACAAGCTGTTGCCCTCGGAGGCAGGCTGCTGTCCCGAATGAAGCGGTATCAAGCACGGATCGTTAACGGAGCAAGGCACCAAGTACTTCTGAGTGGAGCTAGGCTCAAGACATTCTTTAGCGAAGCTGGTCATTAGGAACAATTTAAAGTAGCCTAACCTAACTTGCGCGCTTGGTAAGTTGTTAATCCTTGAAGGAATAGGAATAGAGGATGGAAGTGTAGGTTGGATCACAGAGATGGAAATCTAATTTTTGAAACAGACAAGTGAGAGCATAATTTTAGATGGTAATGTTTACGAGTATTCTTATGAGAACAATTATTTTCGCCGCACGGAATCACAAGAACCGATATTCCACTGACCAACAACCTAAACGGGCAATTCGCCACCTTTATTACTATAATCCTCGCTGATAAGAAACTGCAACCGTCACATAACTCTTAATGGATCGGTCGCAATAAGAAAGTAGTTCCTGTTTTAGATGCCATACCTGTTTTGGGTGCGAAGTTACAACAGGTAAAGACCGTAACTTTGGTTATTTTACTTCCATGTCAATGGAAGTATTGGCATCGTGCAAAAAATCGACTTCGAGATAAGACCGGATTTGGGATGTTCAACCCCCAAAACGTCGAGAAAAGTGGTTTTGGACAATCCGTCTG
>Ga0058701_10002851_pt1 | contig 13401 bp, 8 predicted proteins | sample AgamicOrMae_FD_97039 | JGI IMG/M metagenome (GOLD analysis project Ga0058701, IMG submission 97039) | Agave microbial communities from Guanajuato, Mexico - Or.Ma.e | ecosystem: Host-associated > Plants > Phyllosphere > Phylloplane/Leaf | place: Guanajuato, Mexico | collected 2012-06-04 | reverse complement strand
TCGGAGATGCTTGAAAAGCCCGCGCATTGCTGAAAGCCAACCTTTAAACAATGTACTGGCTTCTCAAGCTTTTCCGAACAACCGTTACACAAACACAGCCCTCCGAAAACCGTGTTTTAGAAAAGGCTGCGAGATAGCTTGGTCTTTCCGTGGCGCGGCGAGATACCAGGGTCTTGTCCCGACGCTGTCAGATACCATGCTCTCTTTAGGGACCAGCGAATTAAACGTGAAAATTTCGACAAGAAACTCGTATACCTTTGTTGACAGACTTACATGTACTATCATAGACATAAAAAAAGACGTTCCCACAGCCTTAGCATGGATGTGTTGCAGCTGCCCACCATGGATCGGCAACAGCCTGATTTCGATCGAAGATAGGCAACCGCAACATACCGTTGTGGAGGTGGTTGCAGGGGAACGTTTTTTCTGTCTATGATAGTATTCACATTATAAAATAATGTACATCCTTTGCGTTCTTTGTTTCGCTGTCGAACAAGCCGATATTCTACACCAGGCCCGTTATCTATTTCAAACTGACCTCCCTCCGCAATATGGTGCGTATGCTTCTCGATGGCGTGTCGATGATCAAGCAACAGGATATATATCTCATTGTTCAGGAGCAGTGCGTGAATATATGTAGTAAATATTAGCTTTCAAAAATCAATGTTCTGAAATGAGCCCAATATTGAGACGTTAAAAGCTTATCGGGGCAAAAAAGTATGCATTTTGTATGTAAAAAAATATGTATTAAAAATTTGCGTCGCGTTTTGTCCATAGACGTATGTCACCGATTCACTAATCGTTAGCCAAACGCGGATGTGAACCCTTTTTGGGTAATTACTGTCCTCCCCTGTTCTAGTTGCGTCATGAGTGCCACGCAAGTGGACTGGAAACAGAAGTAACTGTAGCCACCTGGCTTCGTCGTCCAATGCAAACAGCCTAATGGCAGGTGTGAAAGGGACTGATGAAAAATTTAGGAGACACGCTTTGCACTGTGCTGCACTGCAGCCCAAGCTGTAATTTGACGGAGAACATGAAGGCCTCTTGTGTCAAAACATTACGCGTCCGCCATTGTTAACACAGTGACCTATGCAACTGGAATCAGCGTCTGGGATGAAAGAACTGGAAGTCTATTAATAGCTGAACGCTTGAACGGTTTTGAAGGATGACTTCCCCCGTCCAGAACGCCTTTGTCAACACTGACGCTGTTTAGATGATGTTACATAGCAGATCCTCGCTCGTGCAATCCCGAGCTATCAGGCAAGGTTTGGCAATGCCAGGTGTATTGAGTTGGGTTTTACTTAAGCTGGAGTTAGATAACTCTAACCTTTGGCCAACCACAGTGAATAAACGCCATTTAACTTGCTAGGGAACCTCTCGGACCATAGAATTTCAGATCTTGTTGAAACTGTGCAGATTCATACGGAAGGTTAAGAAATATGCTAGAACTTGAAATCAGGTGACGATATTCGCAAGCGCCCTTGCTACAAGTTGGTACTTTAGTTCCCCTCTCACCATGTGATATGGCTTCTTTACTCGTGAGGGAGGAGAGGTAAATGATGGTCAAATTTAACGCTCTGTGGCAAAGGCGCTTTTGAATATCGGCGCCTGATTTCAAGTTCTAAAATATTTCATAGCTTTTCGAATGCATCTGCAAATTTTCGACTGGATCTGAAATTCTATAGTCTGAGAGGTTCTCTTTTTTAGGGTTGATGTAAGGTCATGTTGGATTGCGTCAGACAATATACCTAAGTTTTCAAGTTTCAGACAAGCATGTGGCCTTATAGTGATGTGGACACATGGTGATTGGACTTAGGGATACGAGGAAACTCACGGATTCGTGTAGACTTTCCATGGATTTACGTACGAATATGGATGCGTTTCTCCGAGGAAAAGTAGGTCAAATAATAATGCGTTCCTATTATTTTTAGTCGGCCAGAATCCCGAGATGTCTCTTCGCGTGAGTTTAATCGCCTTTTGCGAGTGAATTCCTGTCGAGTCTGATTGCACTTGTCATCCCGCGCCTCTTATTTACTGTAATTCCCAGAATCGATCGCCCACTCTCCCCTCCCTCTCTCCGAGGGCCTCTCCCGAGAACCGCTCTCTCCGAGGGTTCTCCGCAAGGATAGCTCCCCTTTAATATCGCACAATGTCTAGACGAGAACTACCGTAAGATTAAAAACAAAATACGCAAAGGCGCCTTAAAAGCAAAATCGCGTCCCGTCCGCTGGCCGACTGCGGCGAGGCATAGCAGAGCGCCGAAGCGACGCAGGCTGGCCAACCCCTTCGTCCCTTTCCTCGCAATTTTCCCAACTAGTTTTTCTTTGCAGGAATTTTCTCTTCGATTGCTATCGGCAGATCCTTCCCTTGCCGCGACACTGGGACCCGCAGTGTCCTTAATACGCCTCACGCTGAATTGATCTCAAATGTACCCCATGACCTAGTTTTACACAAACAGCTGATTTTGTGCATGTATGTGGCAGTGCTGCCAAATTTTGCGATCTACTAAATCTTTTCCATGATCATCCAGAGAACTATTAGAAATAACCTAACATGTCAGGCCTGTTGAAAGTCGCTCTTGAGCTGATCAAGGATTGGATTGATCACTAGGTTGTCTGAACTAGTAAAAAAGAAAATTTTAATTAAAAATATCCAGGTTTCGAAATATGGCAACATCGATTTACCAAGCTTTCAAACGAACACAAGGAATTTTCAATTTTTTGTCTCCTGTTTTTCACAAGTTAAGCGAAATCCTTGAGGATGCGGGGCAGGTTTATCGAGGTAAAACTAAGCTCACCGACAGTTAGGTTCACTAAGTTAGGGTACGCTCATCTATGGTACGATAGGCAACCTAAGATCATTGTAATTTTATCGAGAATAGGATAGTTTTACAAAGATTACCGAAGGTTTAGTAATGTTAGGATAGCTAAGTCAGCAGAAGTGGTGGTGAGTTGATGGAAATAACACGGTATAAAAGGTTTTGTTATACCAACAAAATCATTTGTCAAAATAGGGATAACAAACATATTTTGATACAACAACCAAATGTTTAATTCTATCAACAAAACGTTTGGTTGCTGCTGCAAAATTTTTGTTTGCAGCAACAAAAAAATTATTTGTGCCTAATTTTGTATCCGTAACAAAACCTTTTTTTTTCCGTGAAGATGGCTGCGGATGAATTATCACTCCTTCCTTTATGGTGTCAAAAGTTTCATTCATTTTCCATTAGTTTTGTTAAGTGGACTAAAACCAATGGTTGTGGAAGAACAAAGAGGAGGCCGGTGAGAAGAAGGAGGGAGGGAAACGCTGGCGTTTATTTACTTTGGAGAATGTCGAGTTGGAATTGTGGGACCAGGGCCAACTCCCAACTGATGATAGACTCTTTTTACATGAAATATTTCTCCTCTGCCACAGTAGTCAGTGTACTAGACTATTAACTACACCTAGATTTTTGACAGCTTCAGTAGGCATATCTAGATTCCCGCCGTCAACCAACCTAGGCTAGGCGAACTTAACCTAACCTGGTTGTATGTTGCTAGTCTCGATTAGTCCTTATAATGCGGAACTGCGGTATTTTCAATGGACGGAAGCAGTCATCCTTGCAAAAAGTCTTTTGTCGTAGATTTGATGTGAGTTTTGATGTAGAATATGGGAGGTCTTTTGCGCTGCTGCTAGTATAGAAATGTTCCTCGTGACCTGCTTTACCGATTACCGTCTGCTTACTAAGTAATGGTATTCCCTACTATTCTGGTCGTATTTCAACGTTTTGAAACTTGCCTGCCACGTTTCTGCCGCCTCATTTCACTTGCAAAACGACGCATGCTCTCATCTATTCAACATTTGCCGTGCCTATTTTACTTTTCGACCAACTGCACAGACCATTGTTTGTTCTCGGCCATTTTCATAACCTGCACTATGCAAAAAGTATGAGTTGATTCGGTCGCAAAATAGAATTTTAAGTAAAAGAATTCCCTTTTTTCTAATTATCTCACGTTGGAGTAAGTTTAAAATTTGAAAGAAAAGGCTATTTCTTCAGCCTTGTACCATTTTACATGAAATCAGACAAAAATTATTGCTGTCTTAAATACTATACTTAGTATTTTTGAGTGCCTGTTTTAAAAAAAATCGCCGAATATTTTTTCCTATTCTTTTTTCTCTAGGATATTTTATCCTCTTTTTTTTAAAAAAAAATTGATATTTCAGTAAAATCATGGAGGGGTTTTTCTTCCGTGGAAAAATATGTATTTACCACATATATACCTGTTACTGTTTACCCAACACAGGGAATAGACTACTCACCTAAAGCAATTATTATTGTGATTACTGCAGCTGAGATATTTCTATTCGATATGTTAGCACCTTGCACGTAAATGCTATCAAGTTTGCAGAACAGTTTAGCGAGCACGAAGTGTAGGGGTTCCGCAACGCAGGGAAAAACAGTTTGAAAACGTGAAAGCATTGCTAATATCCTCACTTGTTTCAAAATTAAGACGTTCATCATCTGACTCGAGCGAAATTATAAGAAAACATTGGAGTATTATTCAGGGGCCAAAAAGTAATTTCCTCCAACAAGAACTAGTAATAAATATTGCAGTAAGATTCAGTAGAAAAGTGCTTTAGGTCCAGCTATTCCTGGGAGGGAAGAATACTTAAATGAAAGGCATCAAGATCCCCCAGGGAAAGAAACGGGGAGAAAGGAGTTGGGAGGGGGGGTCACTTTGCGTCGCATCTCTGGGCTTATTTGCGTTCGTGAAAGGCGAGTACTGCCGCCTCCACCGCCTTGTAGACAAGCACTACCGAAATGGTATCACAAGCGACTTGAAAGGCGAGATTGGGGCCCACTCTGTGACGCGAGGGTACGCTCCCGCAGTTCTAAACACGCACTGTAACAAGGTTACAGTTTTGATTCCTTGTGTTCCTCCTTTCGACGCAATCTGAGCGATATTTGAGCGTGAAATACCTAATCTAACCATGCGCAGGTAAATCGAGGATTATTTAATTAGCCTAACCCGGGTAAAATAATCATGGTCAACCGAACCTAACGCTGCTGATTTCATGATAATATTGGCAAGAAAAATTGATCCAATTGTTAGAAAATGCAACCGTCAAGGGCGAGAAATTATTGTACCTCATTACAGTGACGTAATGTATGAAGCCATAAGACATAAAGGGTGTGGGTTTCGAGCCCGTTCTGTGACGCAAGTTGCAAGTACCTCAGGGCCACCAGTAATTAATTCAGGGAAACGGATAATTGTTTTATCAATCGGCTGCTTTCTTAATTCATATATCGCTCTTAAATTCAATTTAAAAATCCTACCTCAGAATATTTCGCGAGCTTGAGCTTAGTTCGTAGTCTCAATTTTTTTCTCAGTAGGGGTTTTCATATCGCTGGTATATTATTTCCGAACAATTTTGTGTAAATACAGCCCTAACTAATTGGAAGGAATACTTTCACGATTTTTTCTAGAATTTCCCGATTGGTGGGATTCAGAAAAGCTAGCTAACCATTTTTCGTCGTTGAATCATAAATGACAAGAATCTGATTACGCAGTTAATATTTTTTAATGCACATTAGGCTTGAATCGTTTGTAAAGGAGCTTTATTCAAGAGAGCTAAGAATCAGATTTAGATAACATTAAATTAGATTCGGGTCCGTTTCAATCGAATATCTTAGGGTCCGAGCTTCACACCCGTCTTTCGGAGCGAGCCGCCAGTGGGTACACCCTCTGATAAGATTGTTTGAAACTTGGGCCGGTTTAGTAAAGTGAGTAAATTTGTGAAGCTCTGTCGCGATTCTCGATAAAGCTATGCGGCTGCATGGAGGCCTGTACACTGTTTGATAAATCCACGGTAAACAAGCGGTTGTGGTGCATGGGCGATCCAGGCCGGAAGAGGCCCAGTAGACCCCCAGCAGGGCTCCAGCAGGGCCCCAGCAGGGCCCCAACAGGGCCCCAACCCCAGCAGGTGCTTCACCTGAGAACGTGGCCCACAAAGCGCAAACAGGCAGAGCACACCAAAGTGTGTCGTGAGTTGTAGACGCCATGCCGCTCGCACCCCGTAGCAACGGCTGGAGCGAGAGAGACAGTGTGTGGACAGGACAGGCGGACGACGGAGAAGGCTGCTTTGTTTGTTTCGGATAATTGCTTTTGCCTCCCTCGCAACAATCGCGGCCAATTTCGACATGCTTAAGCAACTCCAGCGACGCGCGAATCAAAGACACTAACTTTTGAGACCCAACTTTTCCGCCTTGTGCGTTTCACGTAATACATTACTCACAAAGTCCTCACCAGATACATTTCAACCCCACCATTTTTTATTTTATGTTATTTTGTATTTTTTTATTTTTTTGCTGAAACAGTAAATCTGCTTACGTTAGGTCAACCTATATTAGGTAATTTATATAGTGTGTTTTCTTCGCTCTCACTCAGCTAGGCTGTCACCAAACCTGGCTAGAATCAGGCTTGATGACCGTCCGAGTATTGTAATCCACTACCACCCAGCGATGCCCTTCGGAAACAGAAAAATTTATTTTAGAGGACCTTTTCAGTTCAGTAATGTCGCATTTTAAAAAATATCATCCCTCTGGAGACTTGAAATTTAATGATTTAGGGATTTTCCAAAGCTTAAAATTGCGTAATTTAATGGGAAAATCCTTCCAATTTCTCTTAAGCTAAATTTAGTTCCAAATACTTTGGGGTTTTACGGGTTAAGTTAACGAGCCCTGCTTTGTTACAAAATATTACATCTTATTTTTTTTTGTTACAAGATATCGTATACAGTGTTACTCGTAGGATTTTTTGGTAACCCATTACCGCCCGGCGATGCCGTTCGAAAACAGATAAATTTATTTTATAGAATTATTTTGGTTCAGTATTGTCAAAATTGAAAAAATATCGCCCCTCTAGAAACCTGAAATTCAGTCATTTGGGCAATCTCCAAAACTTAAAATTGCGTAATTTAATGGGGAAAATCCTTCGAATTTCTCTCAAGCTAAATTTTACTCCAAGTACTGTTATAGGTTAAAGAAGAAGTGCACAATTTAGCCCTTAAAATGTCGATCAGTCACTCTGCATAACCATCATCGCGCGCAATAAAAACAGTTATTAAGAATCTTTTCAAACACCTTTTGGGTATTGTTTGATTTGAGTATCCGGCCTCAAATAGGATAGGAAACTAGGCAAAAAATCCAATCCAGGCTGACTGGCAAAATAAAACAGGAGAAATTGGTGCTCCAGGATTGATTCCCGATGCACATAAATAAACAAGCAGTCGCTAGGTTCGCTCCGCTTCGCTTCGAGCTGTGATGAAGTTTCATGCCACACGAAAATCAAAGAGAATCTCGCTTTACTTCTCTCTCGTTCACTGCACTCAAGTCACACCGAGAAAGGAGTAAAACACCAGTCGATTTTTCTCAAAGTTGGCGATAAATATGAACTTCTCAAGGCGATATTTTAACTCAGTAGCTACTGGAAATCCAAAAAATATTTTTATTTTAAAACCTCTGCTTTTTTTGTAATTTTGTAGGGATTGCTTTATTATCCCAGATGTACAGTCGGTTGAAAAGGGCTGTTTTGTCGATCTTTAAACCCGCGTTTGACTTCAACTCCGGAGTGTCCTTTTTAAGCCTTCCTCCTTTTCGGAGGACAAATAATTTCGATTGTGTTTATATTTGGTTGAAAACATGCTTGATGATGGATTTTATCGTAAGACCTTAGTTTATTCTTTCTTTTAATTTCGTTTTTAGGGAAACGTCGAGGGAGATCGCCACAATGACTGCAACGGATGGCTTCTTAGGAAACTCAGCTCAAACAACAACGCCGAGGTCGCTTCGATCAAAGGTAGGTCAACAAATGCGCAGGTTTTTTATGCTGTTTACTCATTATTTGTGCTCTTTGACGACGGAAATCGCAAGTTAGATATCGAAAATAGCTTGAGTTAGGTCCATATAATACCCTAAGAATATTGTCAGTGATGCATTGATTTCATTTGCAGATGCTCAATCCTTTGGATTAGACTGCTTCCCCATCTACTCCCTAAAATCTTCAGAAACCATACTTAGTTTGCTGTTAAAATTATTATTTTTAAGTTTAAAAATGTATGGTAAAATTTCTAGGTATCCCAACGATTTCTTGAAAATTTTTCCTGATTTTTAAAGCTTTTTTTAAGCTGTTCATTTTTATATATTTATCTTTTTAATGCGAAATAGATTCCTTGTGGAAAGATCTTGTCTGTTATGTGTTAAGCTTGGGGTCAGGAAGTGTTGACGTAAATGGAACTGCGAGCGCCCTTATCTAGCGGTCACGAGACCAAGGTTCAAGGACCCACCGTCAGTGGCGCCACTGTTGCATCTGCCTTCCTCAACCCGCATCAACGTTAGTTGCAAGAAACTCGAGAATAACAGGTCTCTGTGCTTTTACGTTGGCGTAAAGTACAAGGAAAGTTTCTTTTACAACCACTGCCATGTTTTTAACTCTGAAGAGCTCATATTTTGAAGTGTTCACAGTGTAGAAACACATGTCCTTTGGATGGCAGAAATTCCTACAGAGCTCTAACAGAAGTGGGGAGCCGCAGTCAATGTCGCTATTGTCGTTTCCCAATTAAGGGCGAGCTTAGTACACGTTACCGACACCGCTGGCTGGATTATTCGTCGACTATGAATAATTTCCAGGAAATTAGAAATATTTTGCGAAGCCCTCATTGCCCAAAAATGAGACCTCTAGAAATTTGTGGGAGTCGTCAATGATTATTTTTCTGTATTATATTGGACGCCCGCATTTCAATCAAACCGTTTCGTTTCTTTTGTGTGTATGAATCGTGGTCAAAGTATGTTACTCTTTCATGAACGGCGAGGCAAAAGGAAGAAAAATAAAATATCGATGTATCATCGTGACACTTTGGAGGGAGGTGGGTGGAAGGTAAATGCTTGCTGAATTTTTCATACCCCATAGATGAATGTTTTCTTGGAAAGAGCGGTTTATGTTAAGCGAATGGCTTCCCAGTATGAAAATTATCTCGTGCGGCCAGCTTCCTCTTTTGGATGGCGACAGAAAAGTGGGACGATTCCGTTGTCCACTTTGTCCACTAATCGTCTCCTGCGTAGTCGGTCGTAACTCGGCTTTTATAGTGGCTTTGTGCGTCGTCTGAGTAGGCATTCAGCCTTGCAGTCACAGACGCATAGTTACTCTGGCAAATTATCAGAGGGCCTATGTCCACAGTTGTTTAGATTCTCTTCTCTCTTCTAGAAGTTCTGTAACCTAGCTCAAGCTAACCTCAATGCAATAACCGTAGGTCTACCGAAATTTAACGTAACTATACTACCTTGAGTTCTGCCTTCCGTAGCGAGTTAAAGGTTCTCCTGTAATCGAACTTTCTCTAACTTAAAGCTTAGTATGAAAGTCGTAACACCTTAAACACACGACTTGGAAAGCCCATCGTAACTCAGCTCTCTCCGCACCCTAAAACGTTTTTCTCAATATGAGTAGAATCAGCGGCATCAAATTGACGATTTCCTAAAAATAGTTTCAAAAAATTATTTTTTTTCTTTTCCATTCGATTTTTTTCTGATTCGTTGCTTGATACTCGCTGCGCCTATATTTTATTTAGATGTTCCGTTGCAAAATACCGCTTTTTGTGACCTGCAATTGGAGATGATAGTGCTTCTAATGGACTCTGCGCTGAGTTTTAAATATTTGCCGATGCGATACTCGGAGAGTATTAGCATCAATATGGTTTCCCGTGGGAGTATCTGTGTGGGGCTTTTGGCACACAGGTGCGACATTGTCGGAGATGAGCGAAGGTGCTAACACGACTTTGTGCTATACGATACCGCTTTCCCCACACAAACAATATCATTCTTCAAAGACACGAAGATTCTTTATAAACTGCCGACGGAGTCCCTTAGGGTTTCTAAAATTTAGTTTACAGAGGAAATGCACAAGCCTATGTGCTAAGAGAGGGGAGGATTTTTTTTTTCATGTTATCACAACCCATTGCTCAGTTGGCTTTACCGCAGTTGACCTAGGTAACATTAACAAGTTAGCCTAGCCAAAGCTAGGTCGCTCTCCAGCCAGGAAGTATCCACGCGTTCTCGTGAAAGCACAAAGTCAGGCGCTGGCGAGAGAAAGCGCCGGAAACCTTAAATCACCCCGAATCTGTTGCGACGCGGGCCTCTAGAGACGCCGACAGAATCTATTTCAAAATCTGACGCTGATAGCTGCAAGACTAACAGACAGGGGAAGATGGAAATTTGAAAAAGCAAAGCTCATCCGTTTGGGCATAAAAAATGAGTCCTTAATAACGCGTGTTGACAAAAAGAGAGAGCTCCAGGGCTCTCCTCTCCCCCAGAGGAATAGATTGTATTCTAGTCTAAAATGCACCACTTTCTCAAGGTAGCCATTTATTTACCTGTGCAGGTCTGGGTCCCCACTCTCCCCTCAGGCCTCCTCTCCCTGATGACTCCTCCTTTGTCCTTTCATTCTTCTTCTTGGCGACAGCGGAAGTGATCGCGGCTGACACTGGCGCCTGGCGCCACCACTGACATCCTGTCCTCGTCCTTCTCCATGCGCAACCCTTTGGTTTCTCTAGGCCTCTGCTTCTCCATCACGGCTTTCTTGAGCCTCTGCCTCCCTTTAGGATGCTATCCTAACTTCTAAAATCTAGCCTTCCTAAAGCTAAGGTAGCGTGCCCAAACCTAACTCCCCGATAGCCTCAACATAACAACAGATATAACCGATTTTTAGTATTTAGGTAATTTTTCTAGATAGTACTATGTTCAGCCACATCATTGGAGAGCTCTCGCCGAGACCTTTCGAATTGTATGGCTGAACATACGTCTATCGTGTAAAATAATCAAAATGCGTTCTACCCCCGTTTTATTTTCACAACCAAAACAGGTACGAACTCCCTAGACAGGTGTTTCGTTTTTGCCAACGCTTGTAGGTTAGGTAGGGAAGGTTGGTGAACGTTATGGGTTAGGTTTTGCCTTGTGAGTCACTCCACTCAGGTTGCTGATGGATTACAGAACATGACAGGTGGGAATAAATGCAACGTTTAAGCTTCTGCGAAGTTCGGGTGGCGAGAACCGCGGCGGAATTCGGTGAGGGAGGCCCATTGCCCACTGGGTTAGAGGAACGGGAATGCTAAGCCCATGAGCTCGTTTGCAGGCATGTTTAGCGGATCTACTCACCTCCCATTGTGAATGGCGAAGCAGATGTGTGATGGGCGCGACTAATTTCCGATCATCACCTCGTTGGAGCTTCGGTCACGTCTGGCGTGGCGCTGCGGTCGACCCCAAACCCAAAACCTCAAACCTCAAACCCCAATAAAGCCTGATTTCGCCTCACGACCTCTACTGAGGTAGCTGAAGCTAACAGACTCCCATGTCGCGACGTGAGCTATTCGGACCTATACAACTTTCCTAGGACGAACCTACACCCTTTCACCCCCATCCCATCCTGTGCTAACCTAACCTGCCTCCTCGAAACCTAAGCTAACCTAATTTCACTTTCTTCCATTATAAGCAAACCCAACCTCCCCCTCTCATCCTGTTACATTCCTACTACCGACCTAACCTAACCTGGTCTCCCCATAATAAGCTTATCTAACTTCTCTTACCTCAGTTCTTAATATTTCTCTGTACTTATCTTTGCACCCAACCTAAGTTGAGGGAACCAAGATAAATCTACCTTACTGTAAGCCAATCTAACGTCTGCTTGTAAACTGATATGATGTGTACATATCCTTACCATAAAGATATGTCAGTTATGTCATTATGTAAGGACATATCCTTATCAGGATATGATCTTCCCTTATCCTTACCATAGGTAACATAATAAAAGGTGGATGATTAAGACCTGTCCTAACATTTTGTTGGCCTATAACCAACCCTCAGTTAACCTAAGCTAATGTAGCTTACCTTTAATTAACCTAAATGTATTTTCAAGTATAACCTGACCAACGTAAAATAAACTTAAAACCTGTTTTAAGGTCATGACTTTGCCCAAGATCACCTCACCTAACATATTCTTATTACGGTCAACTTAACCTAATCTACTTTGTTGTCAATTATTATAGTCCTCTTGTTGTAAATCACAATCCGGATGAAGAATGTTGAATATTTGCAGAATACGCAAAAAGAAGCAAATGCAGCCGTTTAGAGTGCATAGTAAGAGTGCATTTCCGATTGACTTGAGCAGCTTGAGAGGGTCGTTCCAATAGGTTTCCTTTGCAGAGAACCGCTATAAAGAATCGTATTCTGACGTGCAGGGCTGAAAATGAGGCAGGTCGACAAGGATCAAGAAGCTTAGCGTAAACAGCACATTGTTCATTTCCCATCGTTTCATATCGACGTTTTCCGACGCGTCCAAAGCCCCGACACCTCAATTAATCAATCGGAGTCATCAATCAACACAGACCGCGACTCAAAATGGCCGAGGCACCGCTTCTGCTCGCCACTGCGCTACGCCGCGCCGTGCCGGCCACAACGCAACCCGCAACGCACCCGCGACTGAACGGTTCTCCATCTCAGTGACTCTAATCCCCTCTTTTTATTTCGCAAATGTTGATTCTAATCAAAGAATAGAAGCCGATTTTTCCTGTCAATAAGAGAAGGCTTTCTAGCTTTTAACAACGGAAGTTTACTTTCCACAATCGCGGCGATTCAGGCGATATCGATTCGGCGGGAATATCCCCGAGTAACTTTTTACTTGTTTTGGTTACATTGGAGATAGAACTAATAATTGCTTAGCTTCTCTGGAAGCTAAGCAAGCTCAGGCTATGCCTGTTTAATAAAGCTATGGATTAGTCTCTCGAAATGTTAACAATACCCGATGTAGCCATTGTAATTTTCATTCCGGAATAGGTGAGGACTATACCCCGAACAACTAGAGCTCTGAAATGTAGAGAGGTGCAAATGAAAACCACAGCCGCCATGTTGAGTCCCATTTTGCCGAAGGATTGGGCCTTTCATAGCGGCCCCTATGGCAGGGGTCACCATTCGTGCTTCTCTACCTTTCAGGGCTCTACTATCAGTGCTTTTAGTTTTAATCCACTACCGCCCAGCGGTGCCGTTCGGAAACACAAAATATATATTTTAGAGGATCTTTTCAGTTCAGTACTGTCACAATTTAAAAAATATCTCCACTCTAGAAACCTAAAATTTAATAATGTAGGCATTTTCTAAAGCTTAAAATTGCGTATTTTATTGGGGAAAATCCGTATAATTTTTCTTAAACTTAATTTCACTCCAAATACTTTGAGCTGTTATGGGCTAAGATAGGATTTAACGTCTGTGATCTATCCTGTTTCAAGTTTTCATTTCATGATGAAAATAAGTATTTCTGTATTCTACCCAAAGAATGGGTGATTTATTACCGCATGGTATAGGTTAAGTGATTGTTGGGT
>Ga0058701_10002850_pt1 | contig 13404 bp, 8 predicted proteins | sample AgamicOrMae_FD_97039 | JGI IMG/M metagenome (GOLD analysis project Ga0058701, IMG submission 97039) | Agave microbial communities from Guanajuato, Mexico - Or.Ma.e | ecosystem: Host-associated > Plants > Phyllosphere > Phylloplane/Leaf | place: Guanajuato, Mexico | collected 2012-06-04 | reverse complement strand
AGAAAAGCTTTTTATTGCGGGGCATGAGATCCCTCACCCATAATAACAACGCAAAAAATCATAGTTCATCGTTGTTAGCTTGTCAAAACCGAAAGTACTGTATATCATAAAATCGTCGATCATGCTAATTTCCAGGAAAACTTGGCGCAGAGCAAGTAAATCAAAACTACAGATTTTCTAATTTCGCGACAACCGAAAATCGAAACAAATCGTAAGAGGTGTTTTCGTCGAAGCGGTTTGGAGGTCTAACTACCACTGGTAAAACTACTGGCGCCAATCAGTGCCAGACATCTTTTCCTGTTTATTTTTTTATTTATTTTATTCACATGCGTGGCCACTCCTACGTTTTAATTCTAGTAAACTTTGCGGCCACGAAGAAATGCATTTACGCATTGTAGATGAATACTATTTCTATCAAATGATTCAAATAGATCAATAGTTTGATAAGCAAAGTCAGTTCAAATTCCTAGATCATGATGATGTTAGGCAATAGAGCTGGCGTGGAAGTCCGAGCGAATAATATTCTTGACGCGTACTGCATAATAATCAGGTTTTAACCTTCCGACAAACCGTCCTTTAAAAACGTCAATTTTATTGGCTTCAAGCCTTTTTTTTTAAAAAGAAAACGAAAGAAATTGCCACCATAGTAAACTCTGTACATGTGTCTCAAGAGACATTTATTATGCAATGCATGGGTTTGAAAAGCAATCTGAATATTCTTTTGGGACCACGAATTTCGGCGGACAGGGTGCAAAAAAAAGGAAACACTGTAGAAAATAGAAAGTGAACTTTGATTGAGACGTCTCACGCCTCGAGATCGCCTCGAGATCTCTTGTTACATTACTTAAGAGATGGACCTTGTTCCACTTTTGACATTAGAAAGCTAATTACTTTTAATCGCTTGGTTGATTGAAAGTAGAACGCGAATCACGCCATCATAAACATACAAGGGCATAGGTAATGTTTAAGTGACGATAGTTAACTTTACATGTGAGCGAGTTTAAGCAGTACGGTTTCTTTCCGGGACGATTTTAAAACTCGAATAAACTATTTGTATACCTTTCAAATGTGTTGTCTGTTGGAGGCGAAATATTTAACACCAGGTGGATAGCCCAGTATGCTTCTTTGTACACATTTTCAAGCTAAATCATTTTTATTTAATGACGGAAAGCAACAACGAAAACATTTTCAAAGTGATTTGCTCTCCTGGTGTTAAATATCTCGTTTCTGACAGTGCCAAGCGCTTTCCAAGTAATTTGTTTCTAATAAAATTATCAAAATCAATAATTGGAGTATTTGTTTTTTGTTGTTTCTTATGCGTGTCATAGATGGTCCCGCTCTAGTCAATGTCAACATTTTTGTCAGAAGTATATCAAAAATTGACGACGTGACGATGGTAAGTGATGGTGCTACGTCTTTGTTTCCGTAGTTCATTGAATCATACAAATGTTGTGTCTTAAATCATGTTTCCCAAGCCCGCTGTTCTATCAAATTTCTGCCCGGTAAAGTGGACTCTTGACAACAAATGAAAGGCCTATAAATCCTAAAAGAGTAGTTAGAGCAGCCATCCTGCACAGGCTTAACGTCAGTTTCAGTACGAGAGCGAGAGCGCGGTTCATCGCCCCACTTCAAGTTCTTACTCTTGAGAAAACTCCGCCTTCTGTGCAAAAGCGCGTAATGCCGTGCCAAGCCCGCCAGCTCCGCTATAATAACGGCTTTTTATTCTTGAAACTTTTATTTTACAAAAAGTTTGTGTATAGTCCCCCCGAGCATTCACTGTTGTTGATGTCACGTGTCCAATTCTTATCCAATTCAACCTTACACCCGAGGATCGCGCAGTACGCAAGCGCAATTGTGGTTAGGGCAGTAAGTCTACAGGCAATGGACCTAACTTGTAGAGATTTTGCTCACAGTTCAGGTTTGCTCATGATCTGAGAAGTCTCAAACTGAACTATCTTTTCTGTCGGATGAAGTGAAAAAACACGAAAAAATATTCAGTAGCGTTGATTAGCGGTGCAGGCCCTCGACGCCGGCCTGTACAGATGCCGTACTTGACTTGCAAATTGTTAGGCACAGCAAAAACGATCTATCAGCCTAGACAAAGTTTTTAAACACTGGCACGTACCCCGGTTACAACACGAGACCTCGTGGAAGTGGTTGCTGTCCTGAGAGAAGAGATAGTTGTAGGACTAAAGAAGTCTTAATCAGGACCTCAATTCTTATGGGTTTACACTCTAAATCTGAATCAGTTACTTTTGACCAGTATGTTGAAGCCAAAGTTGTGCTGCATAAATGATATGTCAAAAATAGCAAATTACAAGGTCAAAACAACGTACGAAAGGTCGAAAACAACTTGGTCGAACAGCAATAGTGAGTTACTTCGATTGATGGAATCCTTTTTTTTTCTTTTTTTCTTTGAACTGGGTGCGGTTTATACAATTGTATTGGTAGTTTTTGTAACATTTTAGGTAGCATAATTCGACAATTATGACGTCTAATTGGTCGAAATCGACTACTTCGGATTTCGAGTGCAGAATAGGCCTAGATATCTAGAGAGCGATTTCGAGAGCGTGGTGTGCGTATAAACGAACTATGCACAAACTAATTTTCGATCTGCAAACCAAAGGAGCTGCAAAATTATAACATAAAGGAGATCTTAAGAATTGTGCGAGCCACATTTAGTTTCCTCGAGATTTTCCTTTCACAAAACCCTCCGTATTTGAAAGAAATCTCCAATTGAAAATCGGACGTGAGCATCAGACAACATCAGAACATCAAACTCTTCTTGGAGGTCACCGTCTACCGCGTGACTCGGGTTTTCAAATCTGTATTTCTTTCAAAATTGGAAGTTTGTAGGGAAACATTGCCAAAAGGTAATTAGAGGAAGCTTGCACAATTTACCAGGCCTTCTACTTTGCGCAATTAAGCGCCTGCTTTTGTTTAAAGATCGCAAGTCACTTTTTTCGTGGTTTAGTTACATCCACACCACAGTCTCGAATTGCCTCTCCGCTTTAGATTGTTCGTCTATTGTTGGGAAAATGTTGGGCGGGCCAAGAGTTCGTGGATTATTTGGTATGAAGTTGACTGGATTTGAAATGCACGCCTCTGTGCAAAAAAAGCATCAACCTCTTGGGTTGAATTTATGTGTAACTGTTTAACCCCTCTACCCGCATCTTTGAACTTTATGCACGTATGCACCCTCTTGGGCTGTTTGTACCTAGTAATTTTATTATTGAAGTCACCTGTACAGTACAATAGTCATCCGGCAAAGCGAGGTTAGAAAATATTTCACGAGTGTGCACTCTGTGCATGTATTTGAAAAGTCGCGTAAAAAGGTGAGAGAACATAGCTCACATTTCTCTCTTCTGAAAAGTGGTTGGGAAGACAAGCCCTCTCAATGTTTGCAATCGGAAATTCTTCGTGTCTTGTTTGTTTTGCTGTTATTGGTGTAGTCGCCTTACACTTACATGTTTAAACGCACGTAACAGAGCTGGGAAAATGGCTCTCTATAATCAAGGACCTCTCTGGTTACCGTTTCTCGGAGATAGCGACTCCTACGCTGCTACCGTATCGATATCACCCGCGTTCCTCCAAAAAATCTGTCATGTAGACAAGTTGAATTTGGTCTTCTACTCGGTTTACTTTTACTATTATTCTCAGACCTTTTTCTACCCTTGGACGGCTGTCACTACTTTTGTACGAAATTCGACTAAATGTTGAATTTGATTAATTTTGAAGATGAGATACCTTTACCGTATAAAGTGTGTTTATGTTGGGACGTCTTTGTTTTACAAACAGAATACGGAAACTAATCGTCAGTGATTCGAGAGAAACGATTTCTTAAGTGAAAAGCTACATTTTCTAGCTAAACTGCACAAAACAAGTCAGACCAAAGTTTCCTGATATTTCACGCGGAAAAGATTTCCGCATTTTATTATAGGTATTAGCCCCACAACTCCCTCCTCTAAAAAAGCCGCAAAGGGCCTAAAAATAGCATTCTTATTAAAATTGATTGCATTTTTTTGGAAACAATAAGGATCGATCCTCATTTCATCGGCCAAAAATAGCTCTTTCCTTATCCTGGAATCGCTTAAGTGCCGATTTTCTACTTTCTGTAAGCAAAATCTACTATTCTTTGCTGTATCCTTTTTTTCAAAAAGTTCGGTCAGCGATTCTTATTTTCGTCCATCATTTGACGGTGATTTATTCTATTAATTATTAGGAACGAGTTTATATTCTAAAAATCCTCAGGTCGGTTAACTGATGTTGATCCTACGTCAAATCCGCATACAGGACTGTGCATTTCCACTGTCACTTTCTTTTCACAGAAAAAAAAGGCGATGAGAATTTTGTCTTCTTTAGGCGATACAGAACCCTCTTTACGTGGCAGAACATAGAGTAACATTTCTCTATACTTCAGCTCACTTTACCTACTATGAGTCCACTACCGGAAACTATGACGAAGATAGCTCGCAGTCTGAAAAAAAAGCTCCTATGCCTCGTTACGATAAGTGCAGTTAAGAAAAAACTTCAATAATAAGCATAGTAAGTGAACTTTTTGAACATACCTTCCGAAATGCGTAATAATACACGATTAGAACCCAGAATCTTTTCACCATCAAAAAAAAAAAGTTCAGAATGAATGTCATTACGACAGAAAGGGCCGTTTAGTTCAACATGGAAGTAACTTTCACATTCCTTCATAGCTTATAAAAAGCCGTTCCTTTGAATGCAGAAACTTGGTGAAGCGATTTGAGAATTCTTTATGTTACGATGCACAATACCGATCAAATAATTATGTCCATTACTGTACTTTTTGGTGTATACTTATTTGACTCCTTTCAACTGTATTGGTAAAGAAAAAAGAAAGGAACAAAACTTCATTACACACATACATTATTTCATGATTGTGTGGAAAAGTAGGCTCACAAAGGAATATTCCCATTGCCAGGTTTTAATGTGTTTTCGATTTTTGTTATTATTTATTATTTCGGTACCTACAAGCATTAACCGTCTCGTTCGAGAAAACGTTTTCTTAGCCGTGCATTGCCAGAAGATGTTCCCTTAACAATTTAGTTCGAGAACAATTCAGAACTGTGTTTTCCGAGATATGTCATCCTTCCATCCACCAGTATGTGTTTATTTTGGTCCGCAGATGGTTAATTTTACCTTCATCTACAACCTCTACTGAACAGAGGGCAGCCATACCGAGGAAAGGAATACTTACAGAGCACGAAAAACGCACTTTTGAATGGTCCTCGAACTGGACTCTTAAGGGTTCTTCTCGAACTTATAGGTTATAGTTTGTAGGAACCGCTTTGTTTTTTGATGGGGAAATAGGCCTATATCACTACTGCCCCATGTAGTTGTGTTGCTCTAAAGTGCCGGAAGCCTCTTAATTATTTTTGGTAAGGAAAATGAAGGTGCTGCTTGTCAGCTCGGGGTAAGCGCTACTTTCACTTCCGAAAGGCGAGAATCGGCGCGACTTAACAGTGATTCAGCCGTAGAACAACTAACTTTGCCCCGTGATGAAGACGAATTCTTGTGAATTAACTAGGTGCAGCAAGAATATCGCGGAAACAGGTGAAAAGAAGGAGAACTAACCCAATGGATAGGATACAGAAACTCTTTGTCGGTCGTTGGAAGTTATAACGTCGGTGTTCATTTCGCAGGAGCCTAGTTCAGGGAAAGCATATATGTCGCAGCGCGAGAAGGAGTTCTTAAAATGTTACTACCCCTGTATCGTCAAAGAAAGTCGGTCGATAAGCAGAGATTCCGATTTTGCATCACGAACTTCATAAATGCACCCGCGCAATAAGCGTCCTGAAGGTGGGCTGGAAAGGAGAGCACGCCCGACGTGGTCTTATAAAACACGATTGAAAAAACATCTCCGCCTGCTCTCAAGCCTCGCTTTGCATACTAGGAATTGGCAGGAAGCCCTTATTTACTCTACTGCTCTTTTAAGGCGTAGGATTGGTATCACCTCTAGCAAGTATGCAGCACGGGTGGTAATTCCATCAGGAATGAACATTGACCTCCTAAATCTACGAAATATGTTCACCGTTAAAGTGTCCTTTGGCCTGCGTTCCCACACTAAAGCCCCGAAAATAAGTATTTTCCCCCCTAAAATATTGATCGATTCGTTTTCGTGTTGCCGCTATTATGATGCAATATTCAGATACTACTCCTCAGAGTCAGGATCTTAGGCTCGTCTCCGTGCCAAACATAGTTCAATAGATTTTTATACAGGGCGTTTCCTCTTACTATACCTATTTGCGGTGCCAAGGTTCCGTTGTTAAGAAATATATTTGATTTTTTTTCCAATGCAAAAGAAAGCATTTCTTGCGCTTTTGAAGTTTGATACAGCTGCTCTTTGGGGCCAAGTGCCCAGATCAGGCAAAAATCGATTTTCTCAAGATCTCATATTTTTTTTGTGCAAAATAGTCTTTGCCATTCGAAAGAGCGACTTTAGATTAATGGGTGCAACGGAAAACATGTCAACGTTTTCTCATGGCCGACGCGCAATCCCCAAAAAGGGGCTGACCAGCTCGGCGTGGGTTTGTCTCTTCCCCCCCTCCAAACGGCGCAGCGCTGATCACACCGTCCTTGAAAATCGTCTGCCGCTGATCGTATGCTCTCTAGTCTCTCTTTTATCTACTGCGGTGGTTAGTATTGAAAACATGGATCGTATTTATGTCTCACTGTAAAGCCATTCATCACCTAAATTAATTTTAGAACAAAATGTAATAAGCCCCGAATGTAAAGAGCGTACACACGATAAGGTATGACGTCCAAATGCAGCATATTTACAGTCGTTTCTTTGGTACTGTGCTAGTCGTTGTATCTTCGAGAAAACCCGAGGAAACAACAGTCCACTCTTTGCTGCTACACGTTGACTCATTCTATGTGCGCTCCTAACTTCTTACATTTAAAACGGTAGATGCGTGATTATTGGCTTCACAAGGACTCTTAGATATGATCCATGATTTCAATACGAATCGTCGCAATTTCCAAGGAACAGAGAGAGACTAGAGATCATGCGACCACCGGCGAACGATCCTCACGGACAAGGCAGTGAGCGCTGCGCCACGCCTTCCCCGCAAACTAAGGTTGTGTAAAAGAAAATCTTTTATAAAACCTTACCGCAAGCCGGGCTACAGGTAGGACTGGTCCGGGTAGGGCCGGGCAGCACTTACTGAAGCGATAGCGCGTCCGCTATGAGCAAATGTTGACATTTTTCTCGTTAACCGCGCTAATTTGAAATCACTCTTTCAGGAAATGAAGTCAAAAACTACTTTTGCCCGAAAAAGTCTCAAAATCGTTTGACAAAAAGTCGTATTTCGCCAGATTTGCGGGACTTGGCGCTAAATAGTACTAAAAGTAAGCTTTTAGAGCGCAAACAATGCTTCCTTTTTCATGGGACGAAATTCAGATAACTTTCCAAAGAACCGAGCTTTAGCAAGAAATAGGTCTTTGTTTGAGGAAACGCCGCCTGTATGTTTTAATGTTCTTCTTTATTGCCTTCGCTTCTCTGTTTAAAACAAATAATAACTTGTTGGACTGAGTTTGTCTTTTTTATGCCTACTCATACCTATCGTCTGCTTATGATGATATTTAGGTATATTTCGTACTTCTGACGAATAGGAAAATTTTAATATATGCTTTTCACAGAAAAAGTGTGCAGTATATTGATTACCTCCGATGCATAAAATATGATAAGGCGGAGAAATTTTTCGTTGCGTCAAGAGCTTATATTTCGATCCACGGCAATGTGCTGTCTGTGATCGCCTTAATACCCGCATTGGCGCAATTAACGGTAGGATTGAAACAGCAAACATATCTTGCGGGTGCTCTAGGTTTGCATAGTAGTAAAGAAAAACATGTATGCAGGATATTATTAACTAGTGTGCCGCCATCACAAAATGTTCACCTTAACTCAATGAGTCGAACGGCTTAATAATGGGCCGAAGTTCACGAGTAAATGCACTTTGCATTGATTTTTCTCATTCTTGAGTGTTTTCTAACTGCTAGTTTTTCCTCTAACTCGAAAACCTTTGGTGCATATACATATCTGCCCGAAAAAAAAAACGAAAGAAAGAAAACAGAAATCCTTGATTGATTAGCATCTGATTTCTTAATCATTCGAGGGTCGCGTCAAACTCGCAGTACGCTCACCGAGAGGAACTTGACAATAACCTGTTTTTCCGAGGAAATTTTCAATTACGCTAGCCAGGAAGGCATGCATTATATTTTCATATTACCAATGTGAGTGAGGGTGTAGTGAAACTATTACCAAGAGCGTTCAGCTGGGAGTAAAAGACTGATATTCCTGAATCGATTATAGCTCTTTCAGATTGTCGGCTATTAACGTTCAATCACCCAGCTAAACTCTTGACAAATTTTCCCAGGCTGTCCAGAGCAAAGTTATCGTCGGGTAAATCAGCAGTCGGGGTTCGGGGTAAAGCTGAGCTCCCACTACCGTATATATAGTTCAGGAAAAATAATTTCCCGGTATCATTTCTATCGGCAACCCTCCGACTGCTCACCTGTTAGGTCACTCTCAAGGAGGTATAGCTTCAATTGACGAAGAACATCTTTCCAAACCCTCAATGTTGAACTTAACTCGAAAGAAAGGTGAAACCAACCAGTCGGGGCCAGACTTTCCTTCGGAAGTTTAGTGTACACCCGAATAACTTCGCGACTGCCACTGCAAAACGCTACGTTGCGTCTACGCAAACTACAAAACAGCGATGCCGTCGCTCCCGCTTCAACTCCGTGCAACTTCTTTTTTCTGTTAGCTTCACTCTGAAGAAGTACACTACATTCATTTAGGGCAAAATGCCAAGATGGCCTTCGTAAATTTTTTTGCCTGCATGGTGACTCCGCACGTCTCCTATCCAAAGTATGTGTTGTTTTAGCTGATTAGTTGTGATTGTGCATGCTTTAGAAGTAGAGGTTTTTAAGGCTATCGTCCGCCTCCGCAGAACCAGCGTCCAAGAAGGAACGTTGCGAGTATACGGAAGCTATATCCTATGTCCCCCAATAATCGAGTTCAACTACATTATATTTCAAAGAGACCCGATAGAACTGATTGTTACCAAGAGTGCCTCCATTTTCTGCGTTCGCTACTCAAAAGATCAGGGAAGTGCGAATTTGTAAACACCCCCATATGTCACGCCACAACAAAGATAGCACACCTACATTCTGCCAGAAAAGAGACGTGCAACTACATTTTGTAAATGGTCGTTTATTCCTTTATTCATTTTCTTTACTCAGTTGCGTTTTTATCCCGGCAACTCAGCATTTCTTGGACGGTTGGAGCTGAATGCCGTAACGATATAACGTTTTTTGAGTGGGAATAAGAAGAAAAAAAATGTAACCTGCTGAACCACTAAATTTCGCTTCCCAGCAGAATCGAATTTTAATGGTCTTGCGGCCGACGAAGACTTATGGTTAGAAACCAATATATGACAAAACGCAGACGTTGCCATCCATTGATCACATGAGAACCACTGGCTTGTAAAGTCAACCGATCAGTTCTTAATGATCTGTACACAGTACCTTAAGACAATGCGAGACTCGAGCGAACGAGGGTATGGTAGTTGATGCCCTGTAACACATTTTATATCATCCTCCTAATATGGGGCCAATATTGAAAACTTGACTCCTGGATATTCTTGTACTATTGTAGAAGAATCCGACTCGTTAGTTGAGTTACGTAGGAAGCGTGGGCTTTGAAACATGCAGTGGCTACACCCAGCGCATGATCTACTTACATGGAATCACACACAAAGCAGTTCGAAATAATTGACCTAGATATTATTTCTCGTGAATTTCAAAGCTTTAGTTGACTTAAAAAAAATTATCAGATTTACATAGTATTTCTCCTTGTAGTCAATGGGTACTTTTTCACACTGTTAAGTGAAGTTTTATCGTTATAGGAGTGAATATTGTCTAGAATATTGATCGTCAAGGTACCCACGTTTGTTTTGTCAATAAGCAAACTGCCGTGCTCACTGTTACGGAACCGAATACATATTGCGTGTTATAAAAATAAATATAAGCAAGCGTAACGTGAACTTATTTATGTTTAGTTTATAATGGTTTTGAAGAAGAGGAATAAAAGAAAGCGTTAATAAAATGTCCGTAAAAAAGGTGGAGAAGAAAGTCTTTCTAGCGGTTGCACAAGGACCCTTAACTAGATAAATTCACTTTATTTTTTTTTTTGTGTCTATTCTGTTTCCGTATAGTGGCACCAACTAATGTGTGGGTCAACATCTATCTACGGTCTATCAGCAAAATTGATGATTATAAGATGGTGAGTTCGGTGGACTCTCTTTGCACCTCGAAAAGCTGCTTTCACGAGTAAAAACATTGCAAGACATGCTGAAAACTGTATATTCAAAAAAATTCTCCTGCCTTTCAAATTACTGTACAAGGATATTCCTTAAAGATTACTTGTAACTAATCGCAAATCTCTCTACTGCACTATTGCATTAACACCTCTAAATGTGCTATTAACATATGTAAGGCTGTCCAAATCGCCCAAAATATTTCAAACGCAATGTGTATTCAATGAAGCTAAAATATATCGCTCACACGCTTTTCTTGCTTTCCCACTCTAAGCTCTTCCCTTTTGGTACGGTGCTCATAAAAATGCAAGACTGTCTGCTGTATGCTTTTGCTGGTTCACTGTTATTAAGTCGAGCGATATATTTGGGTTTCACTGTGCAATATGTCGTTTTAAAGGATGGAAGCACACTATACCATAAACCGTAGGTTTCAGTCAATGTATCAGGAAAATGAACCGCCTCGATACTCATTGTGACAGATACAATTAGGCTCGTGATGGTTTCTTATATCACCTCAATCCCTCCAATTAACAATCGATTGAGTGAAAATCCGTGTTTCAAAAGTTGATTAAATGAACGTTTTAGTTTGAAAAATTGATGAACTGCAATCAGAAGTTGATCCGTTTTTCAAACGTACCCTTTTACTTGATCAATGTCTGAAACACGTCCATCCACTTGATCGTTTTTTCTTTGAAGAGATCAGCCTAATCTGAGCTGTTGAAATTCTATCATCGTAAGGCAAAAGTATATCTATCAAGACGTGTCTTAGACCTTTCTTTGGGCCGCATCAGTCTAAAAGTGCCCGCGTAAGTTTGAATCAAATCATAGTACAACCTATTTTGACAGGCAAAGCTTACCCACTCAAAAAGTTTAACTTCTATTCAGTGCCTTAATGAAAGAAGGTCTTTCCATTTTGGGGCCGTTTAAAAACGTCACAGGGTTTTGGGGCTGGCCAAGAGGGTACGTCTCATCGTCCACTTGGGTCGCCGCGTCGTTCCGAACTGCATCTGTACGATTTGCTCGGCTAATTGGCGTTTTGATACCCATCAAAGGAGTAAATACATTTTGGCCTTTGCTATCCATCCATCTAAACGCAAACTGACCGGAAAGAAAGAACGAGTCACAGCACTGACATGCTGATTCGAAATTACAATTAGACTTTTTAGAACGGTCACGAAACCATGAGACCTTGAGCGGTCCGATAACAATGCGACCTTTATGAAGACATCGCAATGTGACCAAAAAATAATGAAACTGATTACCTGCGAGCCTTTTATCGAACTTTGCTCCTGCTCGGAAGGGACAAACGAACTAAAAGTGTCAGCCTCTCAGGACACGTCCACGACCTTTTACTGAGTGGTCCTTCCGTAGTGGAAGCATTTCATAAATTAAATGCTTGTTGAGATTCCAGTATTTCTGCGTGTATATAACCTTTGCGCGGAGTAATTCCATATCCATACCTCAAATGCCTGGAGGGTATGATTGAAATACCTCTAGGTCTAAAGGATTTTCAACAAAGGGAAGGGCCTCTTGCGGAACCACTACTCAATAGGGGACTGGTATATAGGAATGTGATTCTCAGCAGAGTTATGAGAATTCTCCGATGGTCCTCTTTTCAGTCAAAACGTGTAGTGTACTTGAGGGGAATCTAGCGACGCCATCTTAAAAACTCCGTTTTTGGCGCATTACTCACTTCAGGGCTGCGATATCAAGAATCGGCCGCCGTCGATTTGTAAACATAATCATCACCTGTCTGAATATCAAAAAATGACCAACATAACTATCACCTCACGCCCAGAAAATGTAAAACGCTCTTTTTCTTTCATTTTTCAATCCGCTTTAAATTTCCTGGTCGTGCGTGAGGTGATAGGTATGTAGGTCATTTTTTAATATTCGGATAGCTAATGATTATGTCTACAAATCGACGGCGGCTGATTCTTGATATCGCAGCCTTGAAGTGAATAATGCGCGAAAAACTGAATTTTTTAAGATAGCGTCGCTAGATCCCCCATAAGAGAGGACCAAAGGAAACGTAACGTCGTGTAACGTCTGAGGTCAAAGTCAAATTACGTCTAGAGTAACTCTTCCTTTGAAAGCATCGTATTTTTAAACTAGACTGTGTAGTTATATCAAAGTCAAGTATCAGGATCCCCCCCCCCAAAAAAAAATTACAGTATGATTGAAACCCGGTATGACGACGTATTTTTCGGTCATTCAGTTTTTGTTTTGATAATTTTATGTATATAAAGGCAATGGTATGCAGTAAAGCTCATTTGCGTAATCTTAACACAGTCAAAGGTCAAGTCTTCAAAGGGAGCTTGTTGTGTTTACGGAAGACTTGATTAATTTTGAGAGTACCCTGTGTATATACTTGATCAACATTATCAATTTCGTGCAAGATTGTGCAAGTGATCATCCCCGCCCTATGAACATGGATTCCCTCTCTTCGAGCCTGACGGACTGAAATGAAAATAATTTTGCGAATTGACGGTCTCAGCCTTATTTAAGGGCGGAAGTCAAAGTACCGTCCTCGACAATGACGTCCTGCTCAACCCCACAAAACATCGATTTTTGCATTTGGAATTTTTGGAAAAGGACTTACGGAGTATAAAGGATTTTCTGCAAAAACCACTCTACCTAATGGATTTTTGTTCAAGACACTGTTAAAACCCATTCACCATGCTTCAAAAGTGAAGGTATCCGTATCTAACGACTCCATGACAAGATTCGTCCAAAAATAGTAAATTTAACTACACCTTAATCTGATTTTGACGTTTGGTGTAGGACCGTTGCTTAAGGTTCACAGAACAACACCTACTTTGCGTAAGTTTGCTTTTGTTTTGGATCCGAAAAATTAGAGCCCAAAGTGATCTTTATAATAGGCATGATGTACGAGATTTTTGACAAGCACTGTGAATAAATTTCGTGAATGTATTCGAGGATACCACCTGCCTGGCCCGCAAACACAAGGCGTCGGCCCCCGAGAACAGAGTTTTAACTCAGCGAAGTACGATTAGGTCGGGCCAACTGAGCGAGGCGCTGTAGGGACCGT
>Ga0058701_10002849_pt1 | contig 13405 bp, 9 predicted proteins | sample AgamicOrMae_FD_97039 | JGI IMG/M metagenome (GOLD analysis project Ga0058701, IMG submission 97039) | Agave microbial communities from Guanajuato, Mexico - Or.Ma.e | ecosystem: Host-associated > Plants > Phyllosphere > Phylloplane/Leaf | place: Guanajuato, Mexico | collected 2012-06-04 | reverse complement strand
GATGGACATGTACGGACATGGGGGAGGGGGGTCAAAAATATCGAAAAAAACTGCGGACATCCTTTGTGAGTGGCCCCTAGGTGAAATGTCTCACAAAATTGCACAATAAAAACTAAACCTTAGTTTGAGGTTGTCCCATAAAAAGCGATTTCGTAAACGAAGAAAGAAACGTACTGTTAAGATGTGTAAAAGCGGAAGCTCGCTAGAGGCTTTTCTGACTAAGACACCGGACAAAGGAAAATCCCTTATTTTCGCAGGTCTTCCTGGAAAATGACCCTGAACTTCTCAACGTTTCTCAGGAACCGTTTCTTTAAAGAAAAAAGAAACAAAAGATAGACCGTGGCTGCACTGTCTTCAAAAACATCCTCCTTAGTAGTCAAACGCGTTTTCATTTAAGTGTTAATAAAGTCATTCGCTGAACTGAAAATAAAGCGATAGAAGGATATCATCGATGTAAACGGCTCGCTAACCGGTTTCTCACGGAAAAGTTTATGACGCTAACCTTGTGCGGCCCGGCCGGGTATGCTGGGTTGCTCGGGCCGGCCGATGACGACACAGGGTAGGCAAAAAGAATTCGCTGGGGTCATTGTCACTAACCAGATCGTCTTCACAGACCATCTATACATATTTCAGAATGTATCGAAAATTGACCATTTGTCGCATCGTCCTGAGGAACTCTGTACACTGAAAAATTGGTCATCATATTTGCGATGAACATTCAAGTCTTATCGGCACGCGCGAAATCAACGTTATGTTTTGGTCACTTCTATTCGCACGCCTATAACAAGGGAGACTTGAACGCACGGAAACCAACTTAATACAATTTAAAAGGGGCAGCGTGTAAATAGTTACTTCGTTCTTTGTTGTTGTTTTTTTTATGTTTTGTTTTCAATTATTGTTTTAGCGTCATGGTATTATAACACAAATTTGTATTCAAAAACAAGCCTTAAGGCTTGTTTTTGAATAATTTGCTTTAGTATGTCTTCAGAGTAGACTCTACAGTAACTGTTCACATATAGAAATATAATTTAAACATAATTAATGAATATCTGCGCTGCTGAGACGTCTATTTTTAATTCAAAACTAATTGACGAATGACGATTCAATTTATCTTTTGAAATATTAATAAGAGCTTCAGTACATGTAATTCCATTACATTGGGAAAATATTGTACATTGTATAATTCAAAACCAATTTTTAAAAAAATATTTGATTTGAATTTTTTTTTAAAGAATATCGAATGTCTGGAAACCAGATCAACGAAAATGTTCGAGCCCATTAAGGTTTTTATTAACATGAGAGCTATTTTCCTTTTAGAAAAGGCGAGTTGTGTAACATCAACACTCTAAGGGCCAATTCTCTAAAGCCTGACCTTGAAGGTCCTAAACCTTCACTCATAGCTAAAACCTTTAAAGCTTAAACTTCATTAAAAGCCTCACACGCGCCGTTTTAAGATTGCATTTTTCATGACTGTTTTCCAATCTGGTTCATTACTTACATGACAAGGATTAACTAGACATCAATTGAAAGATTTTTCTCGGAAAAGCGGATTTCCGCCCCTTTTTTCCGAGGATTCTCTTCTTCGTTGTTACAATGGAATAAATCACATCAAACTGAAAAGGACCTAAAAAAAAGAAAAAAGAAAAAAAATCATTTTTAAACAAAAAGGACAGAAAAAAGGTGCTGGCCCAGAATATTTCCCGCAACTCATGAGGGCAATGAATCAATAACTTTTCCTCTTGAAAACTACCTGCCCTGTAAAGCCTCTGCAGCCGCCATGGTTAAATTATCTCACGTATGGTTAGGTGGCTTATGCCTCGCTCTGCAGTCACTCCACTAGAAAATCACATGTAAAAAGCGCAAACTTTCGATATACCTTTTCGAGACTCTGTAGGTGTCCCTTCCAAGGCACTGTTCCCTTTTGGGACGGAGTTTATAGGGCGGTTGTGGAGTGGAAAAAGCCATGCCCGATACGAATTTCCGGGAATTCGATATGCGAGTAGATCAAAGCGTTACATCCTACAGAAAAAATTACTGTCACCGAAAAACACTCGAAGGAAAACAAAAGTGGGAACTGGTTTGAGACTGCAGAAAAAAAAAACTTGTCAGCCTCTGAAAAGTGAAAGGAATGTCTTAGGACTGTCCTTGAAAACGCAGCAGGTAATTCACCTTAAAATTAACTTCAGAAAAAAGAGATAGCTTTCCAAACTGCGGAGTTATGATCAGTTATGTTTCCCACCGATTACACCAATAATAAGAGTACAGTGACGTCCATAAGTGACGAGCCAAACAAAATCTAGTGACTTTTTTGTAAACTAATGTGTGCTCAACGCATTGCCTAGGGAGGGTTTGGTGTGGAGGCAAGAGGAGGTGCCCGCCTTTCCCCCGGAACCTTCCCCGACCATCCCCACGCGCTGCTGCCAACACACATTAGTTCACAAAAAAAAGTCACTAGATTTTGTTTGGCTCGTCACTTATGGACATCACTGTACAATTTCACTGAGTAATCTTCATTTTTGAAAAAAATATCTAAAAATTAAACCTAATGTCGGATTTTCATGATTTGGATTGCGGGCTTTCGGTCCAGGCAGCTGGGAATCTCCTTCATAGCTCCCAGAGAGCAAAACCCATGCAGCCGATTTCCTATTACAATGTCGAGATTTCCCAAAGCGTTCAAATCTCCACCACTATTTTTAGTCACGGACTCAAAATCTACCTGTGCCCCCCACCCCCCTCAAAAAAGTCATCAAACTCGCGGAGAGTGCATATCCCTTCGTTTTTGCTTCCTGGTTTCAATTTCCAGCCATTTCCAAATCTCGCGGGAACGTCGCCAATACAGGAAACTGAATCCTCTTCCGCGAAGGAGCACAAGTGTTTACACGAGAGGCATATTCGATTGTTGCGCCATCGGCGGCGCGGCGGCATAGCGTCACTCCAGAGGCAGCGACGGCTGCGGCCGAGCCGAAGGCAATTCTCCATGAAAAAAGGTGCCAGACTCTCGTTGAGCAGGTCAAGGCTTTCGAGGGGCGCCTTCAGACAATATGCATAGATCGAGTTTCTGGATGCACACAGCCTGTGCGAGTTCGCCCCGCACGTGCGGCAACGCTTTTACGCGGAGTGGGAAACGACAAACCCATCTGCTCAAAGAACTACAAGTCATCTTCTGAAAAATTGGAAAGACAAAAACGAATGGGGGGAGAAAATACAAAGTAAAAGGTAATCAGTTTTACGTAGAATCATACGAGTTTAGGGAGATGAAACGGGAGAGGAGCGTGATTCGGTTATTTCTGAAGATACTTTTATCAATTACAATATCGAGAGCTCTCAACGAGACCTCTTGATTTTTGATAGGTTTATCTATTTAAATAATTAAATTACGCTCTTCTCCTGTTTTACCTACATACCCATAAAAAGATCACCTCGTTTTTTTTTACTGTGTACCAAGGTGTCATTGTTTTCAACTGCATCATTCATATTTTACGTCATTAAGATGGCCCGAGACAATGTGGCGCAAAGATAAGGGTGCTTCAAAAATGGGAGAATCGAGTACCTGAGAACATCAACAGAAATTCTCTGAGAATGAGAGCGGTGGGCCGACTCTAATTATAAGCAGCAGGAAAAGTCTACACATAAGAAAAGTTGCTCAAAACGTGGAGGAAAAACAAAAGTTGTTGAGAAATTAGCGACGAATTTCATAGGATTGGGAAAATGCCCTAAAAACAAATAATTTGAAAATGAGGAAGTTTTTCCACAGATTGGAGATATTTCACCAAATTACGAAAGACCTGTGACATAAAAATCAGTCGCTCAAAATTAACAGGAAAAAAAATAATCTCAAAATAAGAACGACAATTTTGAGGAGAGGAAAAGCATCATCTATATCTGGGAATAAACTTCAAAATAAGATAGAGGATATTCTCTAAATAAGACTAGGACTCATCTCAAAGACAAAACACGATATGATCTTAAAATAAGATCATTTATAACTTAGGTCAGATTTATTCGCACGCCTATGTTAATACAAGGGAGAATTGAACGCACCGAAACCAGCCTAATACGTTTTAAATGGGAGGTAAGTTGAACGCATGGAAACCAACTTAAAACGTTTTGAGGGCAGCGTGTGTAGTAACTTCGTTTAAAAAAATGCATGGCCGGGTTTTAATTTGTAAAAGGTGGATCCTACTATGAAAGAAGTCCTATACGAAAATCTTGTGTTGACAAATTGCCACCCTTTGCACGGAATTTTTTCAAGAGCAGAGGCTATCCTGGTCCTTACCAGCTCCGGATAACAAGCACAAATACAATCTGTTACACTGACAACACGAATTTTCCACAGCGGGATGAGTTCATCTAACGAGAGGCTGTGTGGTACTACTGTCACATTATCTAACCGTCGACCTTCCCCCAACGGGCTATTTGAGCTAGGTTATGACAGTTGTCAAGACGGTTTGTTGCTCTTGGACAAGTCGGATGAAATCAGAACACAAAGACGCCAACAATACGCTCAACAAAAGGACGAATCTCCTTAGCTATGATTGGCTGTGCTAAGGGGCTCGCCTCATCCGGCTTTTTAAGTCGCGGGTCGAGCCCTAAAGGGCGATGACTCTAGGGCACCCTAAACAGGACAAGGCCGTCCTTAATAGGTTACCCACTGTTTGGAACTTGGCCGGCGACGCGCCCGGAGCTTAGGCAACCAGCTGACAATGGTATACAAAGCAGTGTTGCCAGATTTCGTGCCTGTGTCAACTCTGGGAACATCAGAGAAAACGACGCAGGTATGTTGTGGATCGTGCTGAGTAACCCAAATTATGTTACCTTGACCGGTCAGGTAACAGCATTCAGATTTACGTTCCGAGAAATTTGGCAACACTGACTGAAAACAAGGCACTTGGTGCTGTTTTGGGGGAACTGCAATGGCCTGCAAGAAGCTGCGTTTAAAATCCGGATATATTTTAAATGCCGACCCCCCCAAAAAAAAGGGGGGGGGGTCGATTTTAAGTGTTATGCAACTACCAAGATTAAGATGGGAAACAAGCGGAATATCATACAATTGTTCAAAGTGGATCAGCAATTTGAGCCATTTAAATTTTCACCCTGGTTCAATCTTTGGTTAAATGTAATAGGAATATAAAAACCTGCAACCGCCTTGGTTAGGTTATCTTAGGTTAGGTTAATCTCGCTGGTCATGTACCTTGTGCCTCGCTTCGAAACCGACCCGCTCTGTTCTAGCAAAGCTTGATGCCACCGATAAGGAAGCCGCAACAAGCGTGAACCAGTGTTGCCGAATTTCGTGACTCCGTCAATGTTAAACGTGGTCAACTTCGTATTTCTAGAGATAATTTAAGGATCAACCCCATTTTTGGATTGTCCAGATTCAGAGCGATCCAAAACATACTCAACTTGTTAGGTTACCTCCAATATTTCCGAGTTAATTGCGGCTAAAAATAGTGAAATCTCGAAATGTGGCAACATTCGGGTTAGGTTAAGTGCCTTGCGTCGCTCTGTTATTCTATTTCTCCGCTAGCTCCGCTCGACTATAGGCAACAAAAATAGGGGCGGAAAATCCCACTTGTCAAGTTGGTACCAAGAGGTGATGGGGCCCGCGCCCCTATAAGAAGTCACGTTAAATAAAGACGTCCTCTAGACTATTTGAAGCGAACGATAAAATAAAGTTTCTTTATCTGTCAGTCGCTCCGATCCCTCGACATGTCTTCATCTTCAGGAGACATTTTACGGCTTCAAAAGAACGACAGCAGATAATGTAAAAATAAAATCCCTCCGTTCGGCACCCAAGTAAGTCAAAAACTCACTAAACTTGCAGTAAAAAAATAAAAATAAAATAAAAAATGCAACGCCTTTTTTTATTTCTATTTTTTATTATTATTATTTATTATTTTTTATGATTATTTTTATGATTATTTTTTATGTTTTTATTATTTTTTTTATCATTATGTTTTTAAATTATTTTTTTTAAAATTTATTTATTTATTTTTTCATTTTTTTGTAAAAACAATTTTATAACCGGGACACTTATTAGGCCGAAATTTTAATTCGCGATATATTCGATTCAGGTTCAAAGATCGCTCGCTGTAATGTAATTTTTTGTGGACTAGTTTTGTTGCATAAACTAAAGTAACAACACTTTTTCACAGAGGGAAAAAAAAGACCTTACATAGTAAAAAATGATTCCTGTTTTGGGTAGTCCTCTCTGTTCTTGAAGGTAAAACAGGACAAGAGCGTTATTACGTCATTTCTAAAGATAAACTTTTAAACAACCATATCAATGAAAAGATCTCGTCGAGAGCTCTCAATTAATGAGGTTATTCATAGGTTTATCTTTAACCAAATTACGCCCTTTCCCTGTTTTACCTTTACACCAAAAACAGGTATTGGACTACCCATCAGGAATTACTTTTTACGTTGTAAAAATAAATAAAGATTAAAAAGTAGATGAAAGGGAGGGGGAGACATGATAGTTTGATGGGTGGTTACATTGCTTTTACCTTCCCAAAAAAGCAATCTTCGACAGAGACACCAGCGAAGGCAATTGTGGATGCATGTGGGGCACTTCGTGTGTCGGGATGCGGCAGGCGACGGCGCGGCGGTCGCGGCCTTAAGTGCGGCTGTGACGATCAAAGGGCGCTAACTCCCTTTCACCGGTCAAACGGGTACTTATTGGCAGCCTCATTCGCTGTCATTAGTACCCCTACGCCCCCGCCGGAATAAGCCGCAACTCCGCTCCAATACACTTCCTAAAACCCTACGCAACTTCATGAGCCCTAAAAGGGCTTTGACAGTCAAGAGGGTAGAGAAAACTATGAAAATTGGTGTGCGCTCGAACAAAAAAAAATTAAGTTAGATTTTCCATTTTCGTGATCCATCTTAGTTCAACCCTTCATGACATGAGAATACACGATGCGCAATGCGTAGGTTAGGTTACCTTAGGCTAAATATTGTATCTCGTGCCTTACTGTCCTTTTTGCTTATCTCAGCTTATTGTTAGCAAAGAAAGTGAAACACAAGATGTTTTCACATTTCAAATATTCAATTCGTAATTATTTCGAGGTCCAGCATCCCTGTAAAAATACTCTCCATCCTAAAGGACAGCACCGATTTTTTTCAGTCGCTATCGAAGCTATTACTCTTAAGTGACGTAAGGATATGGGGGTTAACAATAGCTTTCTATCCTAAATAGCACTGGTAAATGGTAATAAGTGTCCTAAAACATGGACGGAAGATTTAATTACTTGTTTGCAGGTACTCCTCAATTCATCGCCGATATGACCCGTCTCGAAAAATTTGTTCGTCCCGACAAGCTACATGGTTTCCCATGTATCCCAGAGGGGGATTAAAAAAAATATAGGTTTCCTAAGGTTCCCTGAGGGAAGAAAATAAAAACGCGGGCATATTTTTAAGAGCAGGAACGGGGCAGCTCAGCTACTGACTCTTCAAGCAATTCGGGCGGCCGTGAATCCATGACTGTCAAAAATATTTTGCGGGTAAGCCGTGGTTCTGCATTTTCCTTCCAGATTACCACTCAACTATTAACCTAAGTTTTCACTCTACAAAACTGGCCATTAGAGGATGAACCACTGCATTGAGAAGGAAAGCCTGAATATCCCCGAATTGAACGAAGTAAAGAAGTTAAGAAAATACAAATCTTTTCCCCGTAAGTTTAAAACAATTCATTTGACGAGCTTATCAAAAGGAGGTAAGCTGATTGAATTTTCCGGTTCTTTGTCTCGGCGAGTGCAGTCTTAACAAGAATATGTTTTCATGGGGCTTAACACACACCTCCCGTTCACCTTGTATGTTTTTCAAGTTCACACCGAAGATCTGTGTCAAAGACAACATAGTATTTCACCCGTTTCTTTCGCATTCAGCAAACTCGCAGAGAAATAAACATCCGTATTCCACTGACATGCGGAATACCTTCGGAGCAGAAATAAGTCGAGGCAATCGAATCAAGGCAACTCTAAATCAAAGGGCTTTTTTTTTACTTCGCCCAAAAATGCGCTTTATGACAAAAACGAGTATTTTTGAATTTTTGAACCACGTCTTTCAATATTATTACACAGTACGTGTAATGAAAAACAGTGTCTGGATACCCGTCCACCAGACGAAAAAATGGATAGATAAGCTCACAAAACTCATGAAAAAAATAAAAAAATATAACTAGCTTATTGTCCATCGCGGTTATTAAAAAAGCTGTTTGTACCCTGGTCCGAGAATCCATACTGGGTATCCACGGATATCAATTCATGAATGTTTGTTGTTTACGGATATTTATTGCAGGATGTCCTTGTGTGGATATCCCTGCTTGAATATCAATGTGGATATCCACACCTGTATGGATAATGGAAGACTGACATCCAAAAATCATGGATATCCATGTGGATATCCATGTTTTTTTAAATCCATGTAGGGATATCCATGTTTTAATGGATATCAGTCTTTAATTATCCATGCTTTTATGGATGTTCATTTGGATATCCTCAGATTTCTATGAATATCCATGCATTGACTTGCAATCGGATTCTCGATCCAGGGAAAAGCATTCATCTGAAACACACCTACTAAGGTCCAGTCGAGACTGTCCTGACATCCACGCCACTAAAACATAGGACGCGAAAGGTAAACAAACATTGGATCAGAAGCAAGCTGATCCCATTGTTAACTTCATCGTACAGGACTGACAATAAGTGTTACTAAAAAAAAAAAGGAAAGCAGGCAAATGCTTGGAGAGAGATAAAAGATGTCATCAATCGGCAACACTGGGCGTGAACGAACGGCAAAGATAGCGTTTCGTCGACATAATCGATTTTTAATAGCTTTTTTCGGTGTGTGGACACCAGTTAATAGTGCTTCTCTTGACAGAGGTTCCTTGAAAAATCTCACATTTAAGAGTACAACTTCCCATTTTCGTTTGGTTTACTAATATACTGACACCACCTATCTGAAAAAATCTTTTACGCTTATGTCTGAACGCGTTTCTTTGGATTACGCTACTTCGCTTAAATTTAAAAGAAGGAAAAAAATGTAAGAACATTGTCAAAAAGATAATTGAAAATCAATATATTGTTTATTTCAAGCAAAAGCACGAATTATCGAGAATTAAAGTTTTTTTTAAGGTTCATATTTCTCACAATGCCCAATTATTTTATAATACTGAATTCCGAAACTATGATACTATTAATTTAAAAGTTTAATTTTGCACCTCTTGATCCACTTACCGAAACAAACCATTGCGAGCAACAGTGCACGTAAAAAATGTTAGCAATGGCAGCTAACGCGTTAGTTGATATAGCAGGTGCTATGAATTTTATCAGCCAACCTTTTAGCAGACATTGCTAACCGTGGCTAGCCACTAATAGGTTAGCAAGGGCTACAAATTGAGCATATTTATCTTTTCGGTAGTCATTGCTAACATTTCAGCAGTTAGGTCAAATTTAGGGGGTACACAAAAAGTTGGAAATACAACCTTTAAAAAATTACCGCACATTTGCAATTCACCTACAGAAGGTTTACGTTCAGTGGCACGAGATGAAATCTCTTCCGAGGATTGATTTGGTGTTAAGTGGATAGCCAAAAAGTGCTTAGTTAAGTGAGAATACGCGAATCCTGAATCAAAATCGTGATTCCCTGAATCGGCTAAAATACGGTACCTGATTAACGTCAGAGTGTACTTGGGCGGCCTCCCATCCCCACCCATCCCCACCCCCACCCCCACCCCCGCCCCCTCCCACCTCGACCGCCGCCACTGCTCTGTCGATGTTGTCGAGACGATTGCGAACTATAAGGTCTGCCAGTCTTCGCGGATCTGTTAGCAGTAACGCAAGGAATCGTGTTGACTCGTAAACAGTGAATAACTTCGGGATGATAAGTTAAAATAGTGATCACTAGTGGTTTAGACTCCAGCGCGTCGCTTTGGCACGCGGGCAACAGGTGGTAGGATACAACCGGAGTAAGTCTTTTCATTATTTATTTTTATTTCTTTTTTTGGTAGATGTTTTGTTCGAAGTTTTTTAAAGGAATTTCTCTGATTTTAACATGAAAGTCTCTTCGTTGATTCATTTATTTATTTTATTTTTTTATTTCTATTTTTGGTAGTAATTTTGTTGGAAGTTTTTTGACGGAATCTCTGATTTTGGCATTAATAGCAAGCATTTAAAATTTGGCTGTCATGGTTTTCTGTTTTTTTCCGAGTTTTTGTGCATTTTTGTTTCCTGTTTTGCTTATATTTTTTTGACGTGACTTTGGCAAGGAGTTTGAGCGGACGTGGTTTTCAACTTTTCCATCTCTGCGCGTGTTTCTCGTTTGTTATTATTTCCTCTGTGTACATAACTAGACAATTATTCAAGCAAAGCACATAAATAGCTCAGCTTTAAAAGTTAAAAAAATTATAATTGAATCGAATTTGACGAAATGTTATTCGTTTTTAAGAGGGTGTAAGAATTTTTTTACGATTTTCTTGCGGTTAACAGTTAGCCTCTCCCAACTGCATTGTTGGCATTGGTTCCAAGGTTAGGTTTCTCATTGTAGGTGAAACCCCGGCCATAAGGTACACTCTAAAAAAAACGCTTCAACCATTCCAAAAACCTAAATATGTGCGCTCTTTACTAGCTTCTCGTAAATCATCTAAATTTGTCTTCCCTTATGAAAATTAAGGCTTCTTTTAATTACGATTCCTTGGTCTTTTTTCTTTAAGATTGAGAAGAAAAGATGGTTAATTAGTTAAGCTAAGCAATTTGATAAATGTCGCAGAAAAAGATCTCCATACATATTAACTACCCCGCCCCCCTCAAAAAAAAATAAAAATAAATGAACTGTGGCTATTTTTTGTTCTTTCTTTAATTTCCATGTAGAGTGTCCAGGAAGTAGGGATTGGGCTTCGCGATGCCCTTAGAGAGCCATAGCGGGAATCCTAGGAAGTGTTTATTTATCCTCGAAGGTCACCAGACCATCAAACTCGGAAGTCTTCGCTCGGATTCACACTTCAAGTGTGACTCTTTAAAACGAGTGAAATCCGCTCGTGACTTAAAATGAGAATCGAATGGATTGGTTCTCATCGACCGTTAAAGTTAAAATACCTAGTGTCTGGTCAAATTCGTATTTCCGAGTGAATGAAAAACATACCTTATGTCTCTAAAAATGTCCATATATGTAAAAAAAATAGCAAGATTTTTGGCTGGGGAAATTCTGCACTGCTGCGTTTTGAAATTGCTCAAAATAATGAATTAGGCCAGATTCAGGTAACTGTTCTAATCAAAAAAGCACTAGTGGAGATATCCCACTAGAGGAGGTATTCGTCATTTAGTGCCGAAAAACAAGAAACAACAATTAGTGTGTCAGCCCCCACCGTCACAAAAAAAATGGAAAAAGCGAAAATCAGGTGATTGCAACAACAAACCGATCCGTTTGGTTTCTTAGTCTACATTTGAAAAAATCGCGAAGATGTTAATCATAGACGCTGGATTTTTTAAAACACGGATTACCTTGGGAAACATCGTAAAGAGGTCTTCAAATTAAAAGAACACCGGATAATTAAGCTCTTAGGGAGTATGGCAACTTTGCTGAGTTCCTCTTCGTTTTTGTGTTTTTACCCTAGTGCTCCTATTCACAGAGGTATACCCTTTATGAGTAGATTCTAGTTACTTAGTCTTAATTACATCTTACGCATGCTCTGGAGACCCAATCAAAAGTTCTGAAAAATATTTTAAAAATACAGTCTTCCGTGTAATTTTACTAGTTACAAAGTGTTCGGATGAAAAAAGCTCTCTTATTATCTTTACATCGTGTGTTTAACTTCGTGTCACTTATTACTTTCAAGTTGCATAGAGAAAAAATTACGCTGTCCATGATAATTCTCCTTTTTCCTAAAACATTCTTCTCCTTTTTTTACATTTTGTTTTCTTAGTCAAAGAATTGTCGCGCAAAGACAAAGCTCTGACCGCTAAATAAAAGATGCATTTCTATTCTTACTGTTGCTATTGCATAGACTATTGTTCTTCAAGGATAAGCATACCTAAGTCAGGGAAAAAGGACGTCCTTTCCGTATTTTACGAAGAATTCTTCGTCAAAACGAACCCGAGACAAAAGCATGAGATCATCCTGAAAAACTCCGCATACCAAAGACAAAGAAAAAGCAGCACGGAAAAATAACAATTAACCTGGTAGCTGCACGCAATGTTGTTGATCCATAAAATTCTGAGTGAAACCCCTCATTTTCAGAATCTTCAAAAAAACGATTTTCAGCTTAAATACGAAATTTTGAAGGTTACGTTTTCTTACCTCTCGAGTTCCAGTCCATTTCAACTTTTCGTTCATCGTGTTAAAGGAATATTATTTAATTTATTTTATGTTCTTTTTTAATTTTGTTAAAAGAATATTAAATTTCTTTGATGTTTAACCGCGTAAGCAATGTTAGGTGGTTAATTTAGGTAGGGTTAGGTAAGGTAGGGTTAGGTAAGGTAGGGTTAGGTTAAGTAGGGTTAGGTTAGGTAGGGTTAGATTAGGTAGGGTTAGATTAGGTAGGGTTAGGTTAAGTAGGGTTAGGTTAAGTAGGGTTAGGTTAGGTAGGGTTAGGTTACGTAGGGTTAGGTTACGTAGGGTTAGGTTACGTAGGGTTAGGTTAGGTAAAGTTAAGTTAGAAAAAGTTAGGTTTGATTGCCGGGTCCTGTGCCCAACCATGTCTCCCTTCGTGTGTCGCCAACCCTCATGCAGCTTACATCTCGGTGCGACAGCTTGCCGCCATCTTGGCGACGAGAGGTTAGGTTAGGTGGCGTTCCCGCTTAGTCTAATTTAGCGCCGAAAAGTAGAAAGAGGTAAAAAAAACGTGAGCGTAAAAAAATGCAGAGCGGAACGTCCGCATACCTGCGAGAAATGACTATAACTCCGTTTCGCGATTGCGTCGGATTTAATAACCCTGATAGGCAAGATTGCCTGGCTTAACTTATCTCGAGCCGTCTCGATGTGACGCCGAGAAGTGTCACTGTCCGGGCTTAGCGATCAGCAGGAACACGTGGTCTTCTTCCCACGAGATGCGATAGTTTCGCACGTGGTTTCTTGTTTTGGCTCCCGCCTACAGCGCGCCTAGAGCCTTTCTCCTCTGCAATTCAGATTGAACGCTCACTTTTCTGGACTGCAATCGCACGAGTCGATAAATTAGGTATTAGCGTTATCAGCTATCGTTCTCAACAATGGGATCATTGCTAATGCGCACTTTATTGCTTTTCGCGATTTATGACTCTCCAATCACCCGAGAGCTTTTTCTTAAAATGTGTTTGTTGTGTTCAAGAATAGAGGGATTTCAATCCAGTGAGAGATAATGTCACAATAATACGGATAATGTTATTGTTTTAAGTTTATATTTTTCTTGTGAGTAAGCGAAATATCGCATGGAGTC
>Ga0058701_10002848_pt1 | contig 13405 bp, 7 predicted proteins | sample AgamicOrMae_FD_97039 | JGI IMG/M metagenome (GOLD analysis project Ga0058701, IMG submission 97039) | Agave microbial communities from Guanajuato, Mexico - Or.Ma.e | ecosystem: Host-associated > Plants > Phyllosphere > Phylloplane/Leaf | place: Guanajuato, Mexico | collected 2012-06-04 | reverse complement strand
TTCCAGTACTTTGCATGACCGATAAAAGGTTTTTCAAGTCCTCACTTCAACTAGGCTTGCATAGAATACCTATAGTTTAGGCCAAAGGAAGATTTATAGAATGCATCTACCTTTTGCAGTGAGAGTGATATCAACTTATGAGTGATGTTAGATTTTGATGTCACTGGGTTGACTTCTGGCTACAAGGTTACCTCGCTAGATCAACTTGGGATCATAACTGGGATTTGGACAGACTAGGTTAACTTGAGTTGGATGACATTATGAAGTTTTAATACATCGCCTTAGGTTCCAGCAAGCATTTGTTCTTCTACACTCTAAATTCGAATCAGTGAGAATCTGAGATTCAGTGAAAATTCAACGAATTCCAGTCAGAAGAGCACCACTGCTCTTTTAATGGTGCTAGGTTGGCTGAAATTCAGTTAATTTTAACTGAATCTCAGAGACCGATTCAAATTTAGAGTGTAGTATGTCGAGGATACTCCACTGAACTGTTTTTTCCAGAGCACCCATACTTTCTTGCGAAGCGTTATTTTTTGTAGGCCGCGGGGTTTGGGGCTGGAGGGGAATGGTGTCAAAGCATGTTCAGACGAAAAATCTGTCATGACACTTGGGTCCTGCACCTGATAGTATTCTGTGGAGGGTGGGGACGGGATGAGAAGGGCTGGGGATAGTAGGAGGTGGAAGGTTCATGTCATCCGTGGACAAAAAACATCTTGACGTATCGGTTCTTCATCATATTTTCTTTTGTGTGGGATGTGCTAAGGGGTTAGGATGGGATTCCGAATCTTGTTTAAATTTAGATTTTTTATTATCTTCACCGGCGAAGACAATGGCATGGTGTTAACCAAGAGGTGACAACGCATGTGATATCCGGTGTACAGATTTTCAGCATGGTGTTGCCTCTTAGTGTTACCTTGGCTTTATATCCAAGAGGGTAAAAAAAATGTAAACATTTTTATCATTACTTTTTTTTTAGATATAACCTTAAATGAGGTTTCTCATACAACTGAGGCCATGGAAGTTGACGGTCGGGATGGTGGTGAAGAAATCGTGAAGAGCACTTCACCAAGCCAAAGCAAACCTTTTTCTTTATTTTTAAGAAGAAAGTAATGGCGCAGCGTGCGGTGCCCGGAATCCCAATCCCAGCCACTGGACCAATTAGATCGATCTTAAGAGAGGAGAAGACTCAGCGAGACGTTGTAAGTCGGACGCTCGCCTTACAGCGACTCGAAAATGAAATACATTACACGATTAAGACGGCCCTCCAAGTCTTGTTAAGTTTTCGCCAAAAGGAATCACGTTTCACAAGTTTCCCCCAAAAAGTGAAATCATTCCTTTTACACTTTTTTATTTCTTTCTGCTCTTTTTTTATGTATCTAAGTTGAGGCCCTCAAGGCCCATCGTCTCGGTGTCCTACTTTGTGAGCATCTGAATAGACCGATTGGAGTTCAGATGTATCTTTTTTTATCAAAAAGAATTAGCGAGAAAAAAAATGAATTACGTCTTTTTGAAACTAAATTTATTTGCGTCAACGTTGAGGGACATTTTTATTTTGATACCGCGATGACGATAGATTCTCGAAATTCAGTTAACATCTATATTGCGCTTATAGTCTTCTGGGACGAAATCAGCAATTTTTTCATTATTATTTTTTTTCGAAAAACGTACTATTTAGTTTACATGTTATGACAATAGAATTGATAAAGGAATGCCAAAAATGAGTAAAGACTTAAAAATCGACTCTATTAACCTAACAACGTGTAAGCAGTCTCACTATCATAAATCCAAACGTTACCAAACCCTATCTAAAGGAACATAACTTCAGTGAAGATTTAAACCAAACCTGTATTACAGCCTCCACAGTCATCTCTTCAAACCGAACATCACTAGTTAACACCAAAGTCCATTCAAGAAACCAAAAGTCCTGTCCAACATTTAAGTAACAAAAAGTTATCGAAGTGTTTTTACTTCCGAGAGGCCGTCTTCGCAGGGGTCGCTGCTGCAAGCACCCCACTTCCCTGCTCAGCTCACGCTAACCGTATTTTCACCCTCTTTAACATGTCTTTTATCCCCGATTCCGGGAGGGTACGTTCCTCAACTTGGTCATTTGGGGCGGGCGGAGGGGCGCGGCATGTGGCCCACCAGCCCACCAGTGCAGCGGCGGCGGGGCGCGGCGGGCCGCCTTGCGGGGCCGCCTTGCGGGGCCGCCTTGCGGGGCCAAGCAGCTCAGCGCAAAGGCCTCTCCAGTCGAAATGGATTTTGTTTCTCGGATAAGGCTTAATTCGTATCGAAGTTTCTTCTTGTTCGCTTGGGTTTCCTTACGGTGCATTATGCGAACAAACACCCTCATGTGGACAATAAGGACCCCAATAAGAAACTACCGCTATTTATTCCAAGGTGTTATCGTAATTTTTATTTACACGCTAAAAGAATTTAGTAGTGGGAATTGCTTTTAGGAGCGAAACTTAAAGTGAATTTCCTCTATTAATTTTTTGATGCGTGTACTTCGTTTTTACTTTTACTTGTTGACAATGAATCTAAACGATGCTTTACGCTTACGGTATTTTCTCACGTAATCTGGCATCTCCAATGATTTTGCCTTAATACGTACACGCGCTAAAAAATTTAGAAGTAAAAATTCGCTTTGGGAGTAAAATTATTACTCCTATATAGTGAAAAGGCAGCCTCTAATTTGCTAATGGTGGATCACTTTTCACTATTTAGGAGTAAATTTTTACTCCTAATTTTCACAACATTTTTTAGCGTGTAAAAAAAAAGTGCAGAGTTACGTCTTTGACTATTGGACATACGTCCTTCACGTAAAAAAAAGGAAAAAAAATGTTTGCGTTAAAGTGATGACAGCTTGAACAAGATTGTGCAGTGAGTTGATCTTTTGGTAGGCACTTCGTTTGTCAGATTTGTGGGAGAATCGCTGTTCGTGAGCGTTCTCCTGGCGCGGCGCTGTCGTTTGTTGAAACAACATCATTCTACAACGCCGCCACAACTTCCCAAAAGTTCCAGCATCAACTATCGGAATTACATGCACGCAGAGCTGAGGTTATATTTGCATCGGGACACACGCATCGAACAGCAAACACATACACACTCCAATTTACATAACTTTTCATACAATCTCAATACGAAAAAAAAAGGTATTCTTCGGACGATTCGGATTTCTGGTTTGAGATTTTGCATTCTATGAAGAGGAAATGCCGAGAGGGTAGTAACGCATAAGTTGAATACGCTATTACGCACTATTACGCGAACATTTTGTGGCTAGAACTCCCTGAAATGGAGTTAATAAAATTGTAAAATGTTAGCTCAAATCGGATCACATTTGTGCGATTTGCGTTGAATTTGAATTTTAAAAAAAATTATGATATTGGTGGATTTTACTAATTATACGGTAGATCGTAACGGCCTTCACGTCAGCTATTACTGCTATGAAGCGATTATTACGTCTCTATTACGTGGTCAGTGTACATGTACACTCTTTACGCGAGTTAGTACCCTCTCGGGAAATGACCCAAGAAATGGAATCTCAAATGTTAGGAAGAAAATATTCCCATTGTCACCGCATGAATCGATTGACATGCCTGACATAAAATGTTCAAGGGCCATACGGTAACTTAAATAGGGTCTCGGAAAATAAAAATTCAAAAATATCTTTTGATGTGCTATTCTTTTCTTTGTAGTCTAGAGTGGCATCAGCACGAGTCTCACGTTGGACATCCATGATCTTTTCTTAGTATTGAACAGGTATTTTGAAAACATTCGTACTTTCTCAGGTTGAGAACAGCCGCCGTTGTTTGCGTTAGCAACGAAAAGAGAGCACATTTTCAGCAAATGCAGCACTGAAATGAAAGTGCATTGCGCGCGGTGCATCCAAGGGAAACGCCTTTCAGCGCTAAGATAAAAACGAACGACTCAAATGTTTTATTCGTCGCCATGAACTCGCAGTCACATCGTTCGGCCGTGATACTTTTCGTCCTTAAGCAATACTTCGTTTTCAGAAAAACGGTCCTTGTTCGTGGATTTTTCAGTTATCACGCATGAAGAAATTGTAATAAGTAACGTAAAATCGTATTAATATTTAGATAAGACTTTACCTCTTCAATAGCCAATAAAGCATAAGGAGCAAACACATGTCTTCTCTGATTTTCGATATATCATTTTTAATTTCTCGGCAAAATATTGCGAGCATCCGTATTTCGATTACTGATCGACGGTATACCTTCGAGTAATCGAAGATTACAATCGAGTATGAGGTTTCGATTCAATCGCAACAATCAATAATTTATTCGAACTGAGATAGTTTAGGCAATCACTCTCAAATGAAAGGTTGCAACGGTACGAAATGACTGACTAACTGTTGCATGCATTTCCAAGATATTCCAAAAATCACGATGGACCTCCCTGTCAATCTATCTGACTTTCGGACAACTTTAATTTCTTTTTTTTTGCAAACTGTTGTCTTCTTTTCAAGGAGTTGTCATTCGCCTATCGCATTTTATTTGTTATCAGAGGTTTGCTGAAATCGATTTCAACCGTCTGATTACTTCACACATGCACAACGAAGTGAGATGAAAGCTAGTTAAATCGTTATCGAGAATAGATTGTCAATGTTACTGCAGGCCATCTCGCGTGTCAAAAAAAAAAGATAGGCCTAAATTCCAATAAATAAATTTACTCACAATCGACCCGGAATTTCTTCGATATTATCAAATATCAGTTTAATTCTCAGATTTCCCATTCAAGTTCTCTTTCCACACTTCTCCAGCCTTTTATTACGTTGTGAAGATGATACATGTAGCTACGTTAAGTGTCCCATGCCGCACTCCACTCGATCATATGACGAGAAGTTCACAAGACTTAAAAAATGCAATCCTGAAAAGGGACGTTGCAAACGCGGAGGCTAACCGTATTACAAAAATGAAATACATTAGTACGTTTTAGTCAAAGTTTCAGTGGAGTTTCGAACCAGTTAAGGACGAGCAGAAAAATAATAACTTGGGTGAACTTCTCCTTTCCTTCACGAATACGTAAATCGGCTCGCAGGATATTATTCAATAATAACCGGCTTGTTTGGAGATAAACTGTACCATTGTACCACAAAAATGTGTACCGGTATTAAAAATAATTTAACCAAATATAAAAGTAAAAGTCTTTATTTAAAAAAATCATATCACAGACTGAGATAGTTTTCCACTTTTGGCCAACTTGAAATAGTTAGAACCGATGAGTTACTAATTAATGCGAACTCCGTCAGGTGGCGCTGCCACTCTTACATTGCAGCTCCTCAACCCACTTCAAGCCATCTCCCATTCAGACAGACTTTGATGTTCATAACCTCCAAATTCATTCTGGCCTTGATTAACTACATCTTCTGGCTAACTACGAGAACTTCTCATCAAAGAAGACAGGACAAAGAAAATGTTATCGGCGGCCTACCTTCCGGTCAGATGGTTCAACAATTTCATTGAGGAGTTAACCAGCTTTCATTTTTACAAAAGAAAAGACAGTTTGCTCTAATTAGGTTTTTGTTTGCACTTGCTGAAGCCGCTCGGCCCATTGTTCGAAGTCCGGGGGAACGATTTCGCGATAAGCGTTGTAATTTCGATAACCAATTAATTACTCACAATAGCGAATCGCTGTTTTACGATTGCTAAAAATAAACTGTGGTCCAACCTCAAAATTGTTCCCAATACATAAGAGTATTTTTTTAAGTATATTTTAGGGACAAGGAATCGTTCAGATCACTACAAAGATTGCATAACCAAGCTAAATACTACCTTGTTCTTCGAATTTGGAAAAAAAAAAGATCTTTCATTAAGGGACATTAAAAAAATTCAAAACTTTTGACATAAAAAAAACAAATTAAATGGCCCTATTAAAAATTTTTTTTTTTTGAAAGAAGGAAAAAAAACAGGAAGGTAATGTAAAGAGAGGCGTATATACATGACTTACATTTACTGTATAACATTAAGCGAGATATTGGAGCTGGAGGTTCATTGATGATTTTAAACAGGGTTGTTAGACCGTGTCTCGCTCCCGGCAAAGATGAGACCCTGTTCTTCTAACCGTTTCCCTTCGGATAAAGATTGCCGACTTGATCGCTAGATCAAGTCGGTGAAACCAGGGAAGGAGGCCAACCTACACGGCCTGAATGACTGAATTCAATGTCGTCCTTAGTCCGGCCGAAGACAAAATAAAAGGAGGCAGGATGTTTGGAACTTTGACCTGTGTGATGGGAAGACGACTTTTTGCCAAGTGCAATGAGGCCCAGTGAGATAAGACAGGCGAGTATTTTCATGGAGGTATTGATGGAAGTTTGTGAGCGTCGCTTTATCTGGAGCGCAGCACGCGAGGCGAGGCCCGAGCCGAGGCGAGCCCTCGCCCAGGCCAGGCCAGAGCCGAGCCGAGGCCCTGCTTCACGGCGCGGCGTTACGCTCATCTTGATATAAACACGGCACATGAGTATTTAAACTTCCACGCCAGCGGGTTAATATCACGCAGAAGCACTTAACAGCTTATCCTTTGTCACTAAAGTAATAGCATTTTTCGTGAAAACCTATTACACTCTAAATTTGAATCAGTGAAAGCTACTGATTTTCGGTCAATATGCGAGTAGCACTACTTAAAAAATTCAATGGTGATATTTTGACTGAAATTCCGTGAATTTTCATTGAATCTCAAAGACTTTCACTGATTCAAATTTCGAGTGATCGTAACTGGATTTTTTTCGGAAAAAAAAATCGCTTACAAAACACCTGTTCCCTGGAAACATCTTTTACCATACGGGGTTATTATGTTCTATACTAAAAAAGTCTTACTCAATGCGGCAAATAAAAGTAACTATTTTCAGCAATTCAGCGTTGTGGGAAAACAACGAGGAATCCTACAATGCTCTTTTAGCTACTGTAATGACCCTTTTCCCCTTCACAATCCTTTTTTAGCTGGTAGACTTTTTGGGGCGTTCTGTTGTTGAATTTGTGTATACAGCTTTATATGCTTGCTAAAACACGGCCCACTTGTACTTTTCATGCAGGCATTTGGTCTGAGTAAAAGTCACGCAGGTAATCGTCAAAACTCGACAATTTTTTAGCTCTAACCAAAGCTTATCCGGATCTTTTCTACCAAACCCTAAACAATCCCACTTTATCTACACTCATATTAAACGCTTCCTTTTCCCCATCAACTTAACTTTGTCTTTTGTCAAACTAAATATAGTCTCTTTAACAATCCTCACTCTCTTACACCATCCTGCCGTAATTCAACCACAAGCAAACTCCTCATCTCTAGACCTCACCTTTGAACTTCGCACTATCAACGTCACCGTATTTAACAAAACCAGTACCTTCGAGCTCAGTAAGTCGAGATTGAGACAAAAAGGTGTAACTGACAAATCATTGACGCAACAGCAGAGTAGAACTAGAGTAGTCCCTTCATGAACGCTACTTCGACAATATAGAACCTTTTTCAAAGAGTGAAATTTTAATCACCGAACAATTTTCCTTGGGCAAAGTGCTTTATCGAATATTATGAATAAAGAATACATTTTCTTCTGAAGTCAGGTGACACCGATCGGTGGCATGTGGCCAAAATAGTCTCTATGCACAAACACGGCATGAGTGTCAGTTTGATTCAGAGCTCCACCGGCAGATTTCAACGATTATATTCGTTTTACTTGCAGAGAGAAAATTTACTATGCGGCATCTTTGTGTCTAATATGTACTAACGATACCTCCTGGAGAATTATGGAGTCGCCAAAGAACACGAATCTACGATATTAGGTCAATATCATCGTGAAAGAAATCTTTGAAGTTCTCCTTATAGAAATGAAGAAAAGACATTGACGAAGGATGGAGGAACGATTCTCTTCTCCTCTCTGACAATGATGGATTTCCACATTGACACAGACGTAAATGGGTAAGTTCGATTTCATTACGGTACAATACTTTACCTAAGGTAAGCTTAGATTACGTTAGATATTAAGGTTAACTCATTTCTATACATGAAACGTTTGATAATCGAATTTCAAGAAAGTATTTTTCAATACAAAATATGCAATTATTGTATATTCACAATACTTGCCTCGATTTGATCAGATGCGTACCCCAACGTTATTTTTTATACCTACCTCTAAACAGAGATTTATGGTGAGCGTTCCATTTGAAAGGCGAATAAATGTTGGAAATGAAACATGATAAATTCTAGGAGCTAAACGTCCAAAAAAGGTTTCTACCATAGCAATAAAAATAATGAAATGTGCATTTTATTAGCCCAGTAACTTAAAAATAACGACGACTACAGTTGTCTGATCCTAAAAATATCGTTTTTAGTCTTTTGATCGATCTAATGTCAGAGAATCGAGTGAAAATATGAAAACCCAGTCTGGTGATCTTTTTTTGACTATTATTAGGTGATGTCACCGGAACTCCGATTTGTTCGTGGAAAATAAAAGCAATTGTCGCCTCTTTCGGCGTGTTCGCAAATCAAAAAGCTGTATTTATTTGAAGAATGGAATTCCAATCGGACTTATTCCGCATGCAGAAAATTGACTTCCCAAGTCGAATGAGAACAGAGGACTTTTTGATAAACAGGAAAAACGCCCTATTGTAAATTACTTTGTCAAGCATTATGGGGCGACGACGACGGGAAATATGTCTATTTTCAGAGGATGCCAGTCTTTCAGGCTGAAAGAAAAGTCGACTATGGTGGCAATAATTTTATGAGCGATAACGATCAAGATTGCAAAATAAGCACGATATTGTGCGTCAGATCAATCAGCATTTTATTAATTCATAAAAAAAGGTAAAACGCTAAAGTTTCTTTTAAAATCTTCTGTAATCTCTTCTTCACACGCAACTTTAACAAAATTGGAAATTAAGTCGCACCGAAATGAGTAAAAAAAAGTGAAAAGTTACAAAGCACAGATTGAAGATTTTTTTCTGATTGGAATCTTCTCGTATCCTTCTGAAATACGATTTTGAAATGCAAGACAATGGTCAGAATAAAGTGAATCTTCATCGACTTTTTTTCTAGATATACAAGGCAATGCTAGAAATAGATCATATGTCCAGAAGTAAAAAGAGGTCATAAAAATATGGATATTATTTTGAACGAATAAGCATATTTAACATGAACTTTTGTTATTTGTTGAAGATCAGCTTAAAAAAATATCAAGATTTCTGCGCTCCGAGCCAAGACCAGATCAGAAATATGGCTATCAATAACTCAATTTCAAAACCTAACCACAAAATGTGGTTTCTGATTTACTTTAATAACAAACAATTAACCAAACCTTCTGGCCGTATATGTCGGTGGACACGACACAAACAAGATCTAAAATTAGCTTCTACCTGTATCAACGTTTGATCCTACTCTATTCCAATCGGTCTATTTAAATGGATCCATACCACGACATACGATAGCCCTGGTCAAACAGTCCACGTTTCGTCCGTTCGAAATCCGAAAGGATAAGGCGACACCACGGACCGATCAACCCACAACCTTAATTTCAGCTTAATAAACTAATCGTAGGATAGACAAGACACTCCATTTAATCTTAATTTCCAACTTAAGCTATGTTTTATAGTATCCTAAAAGGAACAGATAAAGAAAACTTGCCGCTCAGAAATAAAGGTAAACTAAAGCCAAGTCGTTTCCTACGAGACCTGCCGCGCCGTAAGGATGTTATGTTACATCTCAATCGTGACGAAACGATCCCGACAGTTTTTTAAAAAACTTTCTTTTAATTATTCAGCGTCTAGTTGTAGTTGTAGTTGTTCGTTAAATACACCCAAATATTCGAAACAAACTCTTGCTCATTCTATCACATTACTGTTGACCATTCCAATCGGAGACAGCTTCTAGACCAACAGAAATCTCCTTTGCAGTACCAAAACATTGTAACGTATATCACCATTTTAGGGATCTCAAATTCATTACTTGGTCGTTAATTTTTTTTAAAAAAAAAGCTAGACATGCAAGTCTTAAAGCAAAAATATTAAATTAAACTGTTGATGAAATTAGCTATACGATAAAAAGTCTGGCACTGCAGAGGATTAAATAAATAACATTCGGCAAATGGAATACAATACTCACCACTGATCTGTATTAATACTCCAAATCGACTGAATCGCAAAACCCAGAATATCCTATCACATGATTAATCCGTCACATAGAACACACACACACAAAAACACCACCACAAAAAAACAAAACCTAAAAAAAAAACACACGCACACTGAACCGCGGTCACCGGGATCGACTGTTACGCCAACACCGCGCACCTCTCGGCTGGTCGCCGCACACTGAGGACGGTCGGCGTCGGAGTCGGGAGGGCTCGGCCGGCGGCCGCTCGCGCCAGCCGATGCGAGCCGACGCGAGCCGAGCGAGGGCGGCTCGCGCTTGCGCGTGCGTTTGTCGCAACGCAACGCGCCCCCAAACGCCGCCGCGTTCGCCGCAGCGCGCCTTGCGGCAGGCCAAACGTGACGGCCGACGGCCCTAAAACTTAGCGCACTTTTGTTGTGGCTTACTTTCTTGAGCCGGTGATGTATGCATGAGCCGAGCCGATGCTTGAGGGGGTCTGCCAGGTGGAATCGAAGTCGGAGGGGACGCACCGCGGCGAAAAGGACATCTTCGCTTGGGTTACTTCTTGACAAAGGCCGGCTTGGAGGGGCGAGGAAATGCGTTGAGGGAACTACTGCCATGGATATCATTTTGAAAAGGCTTTCAGCCCGATTAGAGCATTGGGTATGTTTACAAAACGTCATCGCAAAACCGAGTGAATCCAGGCACAAGATGTTCAACGTAAGTAACTAAATCCTAAAGCAACGGACTTCTCTGCAATAGAAATCTGTCACCAAGACTAAGCTGAATTAGGTTCAGACAATCGAGAAGAACTAGAAAAACAAAGATCAAGGAACAAATAGGCTAGGTTAACCTAACCTACGTTAACCTACAAGAACCTAACCTACTTATCATCTTGACTTAAATTTCCTAAACTAGGTTAACTTCGTCTTGAAATACTTCATGAAACCGGTTGTTGGTCGTTCATCATGATGCTATGAAAGGTTCAACCAGAGAGGAACACATTACGAGGAAATGTAACTCTTAAGACGAGAGTGTACTTATCATCTTTCAATGTGTTAATGAAGTCTTTGCGACGAGTGTTTAATAAGTGTATAGATCGTGGCTTCATCAAATAAAGGCTCAAGTGTCCACGAGCGATCGCGATCGCATTACTTTGTTTGTGGAAACTTGTTGATATTGGCTCAAGTCACTCTGAAGGGAAAAATAAACAGCGACAAACGTGGGGAAGGATCCGAATGTCTGATGAACCCGAGGGCTGAGGGCTGCGATCACATCCCTCAAGGTCACGTCTGACACCTCTTCGAGGTCGTGCCCTGCCCTGAGCTCACATCAAACGAACTACCAATAACACACTTGTGGAACACAAACTCGTAGCTTTCATACCTTGTACCATTTTTTTCCTTCAATGTCCTCTATTTTAGGAACTACATTTAGGTTTCAATGTGGAATTTATTTTTCAATTCATAAGTTTCAATGCGTCCATATAAATGCGTGCTTGCCCGAGTCAACCGACAGTAGTTACCGTACACACTGTATGGACCTTTCACAGAAAAAAACTGCGTTAGTCAAATTTACTTGAAGTTAGTCAAAAAAGCGACAGCCAACTCGGCTAGTAAACGTTACCAGATTTGCCAATAACGTTACTGTGAAAAGTACTGTGTAACGATAACGTTTAATAGCATATCTGTTTGAGTTTACAAGCCAAGTTTGGCTGTCGCACTTTTCAGGTTTTTTACTATTTTTTTTAGTAAATTTGACTGACTTTCTTTTCTTAGTTTTACACTTACTTTACGGTCTCTGATGCGTCCTTTACCAATGACTCAATAAATAGTTACACTTGGTGGAGGTTTAAATTTTTGCCGAAATCACTTGTCAGTTCTCTCTATCGACAGTTGTCAATACGTCGATTGAGATCTCCCAATATCAATGTGTTCTTGTCAAAGCCACGGCCAATTAGCGGCTTCAACTAAGCCCCGTGTTTTGACAATGGTTCGTTGCCAAAATGAAAGAACGAACGCAACCATTTGAGCCATTAAAACAAACCTCTTTCCGAATCATTATGGTAATACTCTCGACAACGTCTTTAATTCCATCTCGCGGCTGGGCCTGGGCCTACAACTGCTGCTTTGAGTCGACGCGTTTTAGCGACGAACACCATTGTGTAATCGTGTTACGTTTCGCTGCGGTAGAAGTTGAAAGTTGAAAAGATGAGTCGCGGATAGAGGGTGCTCCGGGCTAAGCTCATTAACGGGCTCTCCGCTAAAACATAGGCAGCTATTTTTTTATTCAATGTCAAGAGTGCTTTATTAAAGTTTTAGATTGATCGACACCTGCTTTTTTTACCCTTTTCACTTCACTCGCGCGCATGCTCAGTGTTGTCGCACGATCAAGTAAACGCTGCTGTGGGACTGATACAGTAAGTTAACAGTTTACAGTGACTTGACGAGGAGAGGTGGCGAGATGGCGACCATGAAAATGTCCTGCATGACTCACCGAACCAGTACGGATATTTCATTTACTCTTCGTATAAAGATTCCGGTTCGCGGAAAGAGGTTGATACACTCTTTCAGCTCTTATTTCTGTTGTTCTTTTCAACCGCGAAGATAACGAAAGAAGCCTGCCAAAGGAGCGTTTCCTGTATGTCTACAGTTAGGTAGTCTTCGTGATCCCCACGGCCGGCGTGGCAACGACGAGCTCGCCTCGGCTAAGATAGCTCCCTCCAGGCCTTAGCCAAGGAGCGGTTAGCTTGAAAAATGCTTTACTGTATTCCCAAAGTACATCAAATACATTACAAAGGTTTCTATAAATTATTTACTTAAAGCTGTCTCCCTGTGCAGACGAAAGTTTCCCTGTCTTTTGAGTAAGCCGGTATTACGTCTTTTTTTAGTCAACAATTAAAAAACCAGGGGTTAGCTTGAAAATTAAAGAATTACAGTAAATTGTATTAGGGGGAAAAAACACATTTTTTTGTTTCGGATTAAAAAAGCTGATTACCTGTTTTGTATGTAAATGGTTCTAGATGAGTATACACTCTAAATTTGAATCAGTGAGAGTCTCTAAGAATCAGTGAAATTTCACTAAATTTCAGTTAATATAGCTTCGCTGAATTTTTCAATGGTGCTATATTGACAAATTCAGTGAATTTTCACTAAATCTGAGAGATTTTTACTGACTCAAATTTAGAGTGCATCGGATAAAAATTGACATATTTAAAATATTTTGAATAACGAGGGATTGTTGCTTAAATGTATGATACTTAACGGGGCTCCAGGCACGTTAAAGTATCCTTTATGACGCTGCTGATAAG
>Ga0058701_10002846_pt1 | contig 13409 bp, 4 predicted proteins | sample AgamicOrMae_FD_97039 | JGI IMG/M metagenome (GOLD analysis project Ga0058701, IMG submission 97039) | Agave microbial communities from Guanajuato, Mexico - Or.Ma.e | ecosystem: Host-associated > Plants > Phyllosphere > Phylloplane/Leaf | place: Guanajuato, Mexico | collected 2012-06-04 | reverse complement strand
CCACCGCCGTTTTGGTTTCACACCTAAATCCGGTATAGCGTTCCCCAAAAAGGTGATTTGCTCTTACTGTGAACCTAAATTAACTGTACAAACAAACGCTGATTCTGAGTCAGCCGAGAATTAGGCCGAAGTGGCAGCGAAATGCGATTGTTTGGCTTGTGTACTTCAGATATGTTAAGTTCCTTGTGTCTCTCTCCGCTCGTTTGGATGTTGAAATACATAACACAAAAAGGTAGGAGGAGCACCGTTGAAAACGGTGGCTTTATACGCACATGGTTTTGCAAGGCAACTTTGTTGACAAAGAACTAGAAGTAGTTTATCATAGAGAGTATACGGAACATCAGTTAATAATAACACATGGCTGCAACATGGTGCTTCAGATAGCATTCACCTGTGGCCTTATCGGGTATCAGAAGGCTGTGGCACATGATACAGGCAACCACGTGGACTAAGGTGTAGGCAACCGCTATACTTCCACGCAACGCTTGTTGCCTATCCCAGCGTGCTCGGGCGTTCTTCGCAGTCATTATTATCGGCCAATTCCGTTTGGTCTCGTAACCTTAATTGTCTCCAATCCAATGAAGGCTATTCGCCAACCCCAATAAGACTGCTTTGTGGACCGTCTTGGTCCAGCAGTGGCTATTGACATCCATTCCCTCTCCCTGTGTTGTCACCAGCTCTCCTATTTAAGTGTCCCTTTTATGTTTAGTATCCGCGGCTGAGGTCCAATTTTGTCACCATTTTGCAGTTTTTACCGCCGAGTCATTAACTACACGTTGATTGCGTTTGAGATCAGAGGAGGAAATGAGGACCCGCTGGTTATGAGAGTAGGCCGCTAATAACGCCCGCCTATTTGCTTTGTTGCCGGTAAATACACGCTCACGCTCGCTACACCACTCTGAGACGCTCTTCTACACCTGAATTCAAAAAGCGTGCGGTACATCCGTCTACACCGGTTAATTTTTTTTAAATATTCGCAGGAACTCTTATTTCTCGGAACGCAACCGGAAGTTGCTTCGAGCATAAGAAAAATGATGCGCTTACCTTATTAGCTATTCCGTGATTCTTAGAAGTTTTGATTACTAACAGCAGCTAAATTGCCTGTGCTAATTTGCACTCTTTAAGCTGTTGTGAAATCGAAACAAGAAAAACTAACTTTAAAAGTTAGTACAATTTACTGTTATTCGGTGATTAGTTGGCATTGACGATTCATTAGCTTAAACCATAACAGCCCAAAGTATTTGGAGTGAAATTGAGCTAAGGAGAAATCAAAAGGAATTTTTCCATTAAAATATTCGAAATTTTAAGCTTTGAGACATGCTTAAATTAAATTTTAGGTTTCCGGAGGGGTGATATTTTTTTCAATTGTAACAAGGCGATACTTAAAAGATCCTCTAAAATATTTTCTCCTGTTTCCGAACGGCATCGCTGGGCGGTAATGGGGTAAGAAAATTATTATTGGCCTTGAAAAAGGTAGCTTAAGTTAGGCTAGGTTAAGTTTGGTTGGGTGCTGCATTCTTCTTTCCTTAGTTTCCCCGCTAATCTCTGGTAGAACTTGAGCGGTAGAAAGTGCAACGCGAAAAACCTCAATACAGTTGAGAGTCCGATATCAACACTCCTCTATGACTTAAAAAAAAGTGATCATTTTTACCTCCCATCAGCATCCAGTACTTTACCTTTGAAGAGGCTATTCGTAAAAGCTGCATCTCGTTGCTAGCGACTCGTGCATCGCCTTAAATGTACTTTTAATGATCCAAGCATTCACTCGAGCGAATTCGCCTAAGAGAATTCCATTTCGTTGCCAGGGCCGGGATTCAGAGGCAGGTCTCGGAGGAGAGACTCTAGGGGACAGGAAATACGCAGGAGGGTGGCGTGGTAGGGCCTACCGCACCCCCTACCGCGGTGCGTGGGCAGTCGCATCATCGTTTGACGTCGGATGCTGGTTCGACTCTCCTCTTTGGGCTGTCACAACGCGTAATTCTGACAAGGCTGTGCTCGTACCACCATCACGGCCAGTTGTATACTTATCAAGCAAACAATCCAAAGATCGCAAGGCCTTCTGCATTTCTTCTCAACTTTCCCGTTAGAAACCCCCACATTATCTTGATTGCTACGGTGAAAGTATATCAACTCACTAATATCACAGATCTCCTGCAGCGACTTTACCGTTTATTGCGTGAACACAAAATGTTGAATTTTCACTATAAAAAGAGAATCGTAAATTCAGATGCAACAAAATTCAGATCACTGATCTGAAAAGAATTTAAATTGTTCAGTGAACTCCAGATATCGTTTTTAATTTCTATTAAGTGCTTATGTTACACTCTAAACTTGAATTAGCGGAAATCTACTTATTCTTAGTAGATATACACTAATTTTCATTCAAAACCGAACCACTGAAGTGAATGAGTGTTTGCATTTTGATTGAGGTTCAGTAGATTTCTACTGATTCGTCTTTAGAGTGTAAGAACGACATAAGTGAAATTCAGTGACTATTTTTACTTTGTGACCCATCATCTAGAACCACTTCTTATCCGGGATTTATCTAATTTCTTTTCGTCGGTGTATATGTTTCACCCCAAAGCTTAAAAAATTAAGGTCTTTAAGGACGGACTTCAAAATTCGGGGTCTGGTTTGCAAATCTTAGGAAGTGCAACTTAAGCAGTAATACGGTCGCTCGAAGGAAAAGCAAGACATCAAGGGTAGGTTACAGTCCCTGTCGTTAATAGGTTTGACAGGAGGGAGTCACCTCCCATAGAATGGGTGGGGGGCTTAGCTGAAGGAATACCGTTGAGCCCCCCCCCCCTCCCCCAGTCAGGACTGTATGCTTCCAAGCGATTTCAGCTAAAGCGTTTAGGATTAATTTCCGTTGTAGCCATACAAGGAGCTGCTGTGTGCTGCCATGCGATGTTCTGCTCAGTCGAAACGCGCGCTGATTCGCTCAACGCTGTTTTGCTCTTAATCTCCGTCATTACCCACCTTTAATTGATTAATTTCATTGCGAAAATGGCGTCTATGGACTAGACTTAGGAGGCGCTCTCATAAAAACATATTATTTTTTTATCGATGATCGGTGTTCGGATGTAAATTGCGCTCACTGTGAAAACTAACCCCTGTTTGAGGTATGAAGGTAAAACAGGGGAAGAGCGTAATATGCACGGAATAAATGGTTTTGTTACGGCAACAAAATTAGGGACAAAAGATAAATTTTTTGTAGCTGCAACCGAAAATTTTGCTGCAGCAACCAAACGTTTTGTTGACAGAACTAAACATTTTGTTGTTGTAACAAAATGTTTTTGTTATCCCTATTTTAACAAATGATTTTGTTGGTATAACAAACCTTTTTTCCCGTGGGTTATTTTTTGAGATATCTCTATGAATACCCATATCAATTGAGAGCTCGCGATGAGACCTTTTTTTTGGTTTATAAATATATTTTCAATAATAACCAAATTACGATTTCCCCCTGTTTTACGTTCATGCCCTGACTACCTAAAACATGTTTTTCTTTTTATTGTGATTAGGTGATTGTAAGGTTAACTAATTGTTAGTCTGGTACCCCATTTCTTTCAGCTTATAGACGATAAAACGTGAGAAATAGAAAATCCCATAACGGAAAAAAAGGTTTTGTTATACCAACAAAGTCATTTGTTAAAATAGGGATAACAAAAAGATTTTGTTACAACAACAAAATGTTTTGTTCGCTCAACAAAACGTTTGGTTGCTGCAGCAAAATGTTTGGTCGAAGCAACAAAAAATTCATTTGTTGTCCCTAATTCTCTTGCCGTAACAAAACCATTTTTTCCGTGATGTATGAAATTTACAGAAAGGTCTTTTTTGTAAGAGCTTAATAATCAGTCCTTGATAGCGGACAATGCGGCCAATGATTTTTTCTTGAAAGAGAGCAACGTAATGCAAAGGATGAGTGCACCCTTCACTCTCTGCCGGAAGCTGGCTCAAAAATGGCGAGCTGACGCAACGTTGAGTTCATTTTCTCCGCGATAAAAATTTTTGCGATGTGTAAAGGAGGGCTGACAGCCTTTTCTTAACGCCAACATTCTTGGAGACGACATTGCTTGACTTTTATGTTACGGACAATGCGTTTCCGCCCTCGTCTCAATTTGACCTTACAGACGCCTCTCCCGCCAATGTCGTAGTCTACAATCGTCCGCCATTTTTCCTCTTTCTCACTTTGCCCACTCTTGTTTATCAATCTTTCCACCTTTGGTCTCAATTCAGTGCATTATATAACTACCAAGTGGCATGTTCCGGGGGGCATTCGATAGCGCCAAAAACCACAAGCGCCAACTCCGCAAGCGCCAGTCCGTAACCGCCAAACGCGAAAAGTCGCAAACGCCAAAGTTCGTATAGGTTAGGTTAGGTCAAGGTAGGTTAGGTTAAGTTAGGTTAAGTTCGGTTAGGTTAGTTAAGGTTAGTGTTGCGGTTAAGAACTTTGGCGTTTACGACTTTTCTCTTTTGGCGGTTACGGATTGGCGCTTGCGGTGTTGGCGGTTGTGGTTTTTGGCGCTTATATGGCAGCTACCCGCATGTTCCAAACACTACTTGATGCATTTTTTGGTGTTCCATCTTTCACCACTCATTTAGTGACTTTCAAAATAACCTAGTCACGCTCTTTCCTTGTTCATCCTCGTACCTGAAACAGGTATGGGAATATCCAACCGAGGGGTCTAGTTTTCATAGCGTACACGGAAAAAATTGCCTTTGTGAGTTAAGTTTACTAAATAATAGTTAAATACGCGACAGCATTGCCTGATTTGCCAATATAAGTAACTGTAAACAGTACTGTGTAACGATAATGTTTATTAGCAAACCTGTGAGCATTCGCTGGCCAAGTTTGACTGTCGCACTTTTTAGTTAACCCATAACAGCCCAAAAAGGAGCGAAATTTAGCTCTAGAGAAATTCGAAGGATTTTCCCTATTAAATTACGCAATTTTAAGCTACGGAAAATGCCTAAATTATTAAACTACAGGTTTCCAAAGGAGTGATATTTTTTTAATTTCGACAATACTGAACGAAAAAGGTCCTCTAAAATAACTTTTTCTGTTTCCAAACGGTCGTGGGTTAATTTTACAAATTTTTAGTAAACTTTACAAACCTACTTTTCTCAGTGTAGGTTGGTCTTGGTTGGCGTTCGTTATTTTTACCGGAAGAAATCTAAATAAAAAGCAATGAGAAGAAGATGCAATGAATCTGATGTAAGCATCCACAATTGTTGATCCGCGGAGTTGTCATCAGCGGAGCGGACGGTCTTAAAGAAAAAAGCTTGTATATTGTGTCTTGTAGAACAAAACAACGTAGAGGGGCGAGGGATGCAAGGATGGCAGGACAAGGTTGGGTCATTGTGGCAGTTTGGATATGGCGCCACGGCGCCACTGTGCCAGTGGCGCTAGAGTGTTACTGGGGCCACAAAACTCGGCTCACATTCAGTCCTACTCAGTGCGACTCGGCCCACCCGGAAATTACATGCCCTTTTCGCTCTCATCAGGGGGCATTCTGTTTTGCTCTTTTTTTACGCTTGTCGCCTTTGTAAGCTTGTTGTCCAGTAACGTGACGGTGACTGGGACACATTTGCAAGGACATTTACAATGTCGACTCGCTTGTTCCGTAATTTGTTTGTGTAAATAAAATGAAGAATACCGGAATTCCTAGAACACAAAGAACATAGCGAAAAGAACGGGGCTGTGTACGATCTAATTAAAAATTGTATCACTTTGGAAAAGTGCTTGAAAACATCTGTGTGAAATCATTGGTTATAAGAAGTAATTGTGGCCTTTGTTGTTTTTGATGGTTCGTAGTGTGTTTGTGAGATAATGTAAAGAAAATTAGTTGATCTTAAAAATTTCTTATAAATTGGGTTGGGAGTAGGTGTTAGAGTATTGCAAGAGAATTGAGGTGGAGTAGTTGCCATTTTTTTCGGACAGCTTGACTTGAGCACATCATCGATTCACACGGGCCAATTTTCCTGGCTAAGATTGATGACGCTAAGTGGGTTCTTAAATTACAATCATCTCGGCAGTGAGTACTTTTGTAGAAAAATGTCCCCCGACGCTTGCAATTTAATAGCTGCTAACGGACGTAATTAACCTTCTTGATTGCGTCCCGGGGAAAATTGCTGCAGCTGCACACTGCTTGACATACTTCGACCAAATCACACACACTCGGGTCTCCGGCGCTCCCACGATTTGCGGACGCTAAACTCTTGCGCTATTTAAATCCTCATACTTTCTCTCCTAAGCGCAAATTCTTCGTCCTTCAGACGAATCCTTATAGGAGGCACCGATGACTTTTGTCAGGAAATCCTTTCCCCCACCCGCGCCTCTCTTCCCCCTCCCGTCCCTTCCCCCACCATCTTCCCCACTCCGCTCATTTGCCCCACCTACTACACCTTCCATTGTTATCTTAGTGCAGCGTGCATGCTATGGGTCTCTGCAGCTCCATCTCAACTAACACCACGTTCGTTTGACTGCTTATTTATACGGGCTGCCTTAAAATAGACTGCCTTATCTGCGCTGAGTTCGGAACTTAATTTAACCACGGAAGGAAAGATCAACATTCAGGGTGAATGGACCGAAGAGATACGGTTTTTAGGCTTAAGTGTAACTCTGTGAGCTCAAAGTCAAGAAGAAAAGCAGAAGGAAAAGGAGAGTTCCTGTTTTAAGGAGCGGTAAAAGTGAACCAAGCATTTTATGCCGTTGTCTTTGAGAAAGGAATTCAGTGACTTTCTACTCTAATGACATACATTAGTATTCAAGGGTTCTGATGCCAAAAGATCACAACGATGAGATTTGACAGACAATTGAAGAAAGCAAATATATTTGTTTTGTAATTCATTAAACCTCTTTTCGTTTATCAACCTAATGATTTTATTTGATTCTCTTTTGTATGATGAAATCGTTAAATGCGTTGTAACGACTTGAAGCAATAATCATTGGTGACGGATTATCAATCAGTTGACTTCCAAATGAGCCAGGTTGCCCTCAGCTTTTTTTTCACTATAGCCTTGTGCTTGTTTTCTCTTTTCTTATTCCACCGCAAATTTCCTGTTGGTAATTAGGAATGAAATGAGAAAAGAGGAGGTTTTACAAACTAATGACTTGCTTATTTGCTGCCCTTATTTTTTTCTTTTAAAAAAATGTTATTTTGCTGATCAATGAATTTTTCGTCTAATTCGCTTGCGCAATCTAATTCTTACTCTATTTTAAATACGAGTACCGACCAATCTTTCGTGCAGGAATAATTCAGTCTCCAAAGTGTCTATGTTGAGTTTATGATTCTCTGTGAATTCAACTCGGCGGTACGCACATCATTCAGGTATGTGAAAGCTGCGAACAGGAAGGCCCGTAGCCCAATTCAAATAGTAATTCAAACTAGTACCGTACTTAACCGCTCCAATCTAATAATAACCTATCTTAAAGACAATTTTCGATTCAGGTTCTATAAGTTGCGTTATTGTATTTGCAAAGGGTAAGCCGAATGCTTTAGTTTACAACTGGGCCAATTATGCCTTTCATCAAATGGTACGACGTCCATCATAATCGGGGCAAAATGAGGGTGCTTTAGCAAACTTTTGGAGTTTTCATCGACTTGTACAAGTTTTGTGTTATTTCCGCAGCGCCTGAGAGAATTTGCCTCTTAAATAGTTTTACAATAATAACAGTGCTGCAGAAGGGCTGTGATCGCATTGATCCATTCCCACAATTAACTCCCAACTTAGGCGTTAGAAACTCTTTGCTTCAATCCGCATTTGCGATCTAAATTAATCGTCCTCCGGCAATTCGAAAATTTTCAATTACTTTACTACCGCCCAGCGATGCCGTTCGGAAACTGAAAAAAATATTTTAGAGGACCTTTACAGTTCAGTACTGTTACAATTTAAAAAAAAAATATCACCCTCCAGGGAACCTAAAATTTAATAAGTTAGGCATTTCTGAAAGCTTAAAATTTCGTAATTTGATGAAAACGGTCCTTCCAATTTCTCTTAAGCTAAATTTCACTCCAAATACTTTGGGAGGTAATGGGTTAAACTGTGTGCTTAACCCCTCCCCCAAACTAACTTTGAAACCGCTCTTGAACTCCATTTAAAAACCAGCTTGGGTTTTCTCCGAATTTTTCCCGCGGATAATGGGATTAAATGGATATTTCATTTGGCGGCTCTGAGATGGGCCGGGAACCAAACGCTCACCATTAAATAGCGTTGACTAAGGTCAAGCCATGCACTCTCTCTTTGCGGGATCGACCTGCTAATGCTGACGGGCTGCTACTCTGAACAACCTCCCGCCCCCTCGTCCTATTGCCTTTGTGGCTTTGCTTCACTGGGCCCCTCTGGAAGTGTGAGCACTCAGAGGACCCCCTCCCCGTTGGGGTTCTCCCCCCTCTGAAACTTTAATAACAGGGTCCTTTTGAACGGTATTTACCGGATCGACATCGCCTCTTTGTTTTAGTGAGCTAGCGTTTTTAGGTTAATTGTGTTTATGTTTCCCTTCCCCGGAAGCGCGCTGTCTGATACGTTCAAGAAGGAGAAAAAAATAGTGGAAATACAGATATTTGGCCTGGGGGATTAACCAACCTGCATTGTAATATTCTTTGGTGCAGGAGGGAGATGAAATTAGCGAAACCGTCCATAAAATTGGTATAGTAAGCTAGGAAAGAAGGTTAAAAAGTTTCCTTAAAAAAAGCTATTTTTTGCGTGTAGTAAACGCAATGAATGAAATCAAAAGTGTAGGACTAATCGATCCCTCCAAGAAAAACCGATCAATTGAAAGTGTGTGTTTCAAAAATCAATCAAGTGAAAGACTACGTTTCAAAAACCGATCAACTGCAATGTATACCAGTTTTTTTTTTCAAGTAAACCCTTTCATTTGATCGATTTTTGAGACTCGCATTTGTACCTGATCGATTTTTCATTGGAGGGATCGTAATTGTCGTTAATCTTACCGAAAATGAGTATCTTGACTACAGAAACAAGGTGTAAATGTAGTCTACTCAAAGACTTCTTTTTTTTTGGAGGAAAAAAGAGAGAGGGTTTACGGAAAGGTCTTGATTAGCGTTGCAGGAAAAATATCCCTCTCTTACTTTCTTCTGCATAATTGCTTCAGTGAAAAAAAAAAAGATATTATCTCCCACTCAGGCGCGTTTGAACAAAATTGCAGAAAGCATTCTCGAGCTGAAATTCACTTGTCCGTGCGACGCGCTCTGCTTTTTTCGCAGCTCTTTGGCCGCTTGGTCGACTTAATCCTGTCCAGAATTCCCGCCAAGACTTCTTGCGCATTTCAGCGGTTTGTTGGGGGAAGGGGGAAGGGGGGGGAGGCATCCTGTTATCAGCCCCCTCAGCCTCTTTTTAGCCTGTTTATATGCTCTTTCCACTTCTTATCTCTCGAGCTGTATTCGGTTTTTCCTGTGCGCGTAACTCTCTTACGCGTTGCTTTTAATTATTTTTAATGTCTACCTTTCAGCGCTTTTCGGCATCTGTGTTCTCCGCTGATTATTTGGCTGTCGGCGTTAACTGCAGCTTTCGCTTTGCAAATGGACCGTATTTGTTACTCTAAAAGAGCTCAGAGTTTCGCTCTTCTTCAATTAGATTTCTTGCTTTGTTTAACCGTTTTGAGCGTTAGAATGGATTCGTTTAAACCCACCTATTTGCTTCCTTGTCTGACCTATCTATTACTCCAGTGGAAATCGAACCGTACTCGTGTATAACGCACAACCGGATATAACGAACAGAGTTAATCCCTAAGTTTGGTTTCGTACCCAGCATCGGTTATAGCGAACATCGCCTATAACAAACAAAAACATACCAGTCCCTTGAAGTTCTTTATAAACGATTTCTACTTTAACCTTTTCCAACAGAACATGCTTTAGCTAAGATGAAAGAGAAGCATTTTCATAAGAACTCGTTGCTGCAAGAATCGATAAAAGTAAACCAAGAAAGGTTAAGAGCGACGCTTTGGCTTAAAACAAGAAAGGAAGCTCATATATTATGAAGAAATTCAAGTTGCTATGATTTAACTGCCTCTAGCGATTAACAGGTTTTGAGGACTACAAATTTTCTCTCGTACACAAGAGGGTATGGGACGTCAACATTGTCGCAGTTAAACGTTCGAGTATCAATCAGTGTTTATTATTTTGTGTGTGATTTTGATAAGTTGGTTCACTTTTCACGACGAAATTGATCACATACTAGGTTTATCTTGACCCCCTAGCGCCCAGCGATGCCGTTCGGAAACAGATCTGAATATTTTAGGGGATTTTTTAAGTCCAGTTTTATCACAATTTGAAAAATGTCACCCCTCTGGAAACCTAAAATGTAAAAGTTTCAGCATTTTCCCACTTTAAAATTGCGTATTTTAATGGAAGAAATCCTTCTAATTTCTCTTAAGCTAAATTTCACTCCAAATATTTTTGGCTGTTATGGGTTAAAGTCCTCAATGTAACAGATGTTAAATTTGATAAAATCGCCAAAACTTTTATTTTTTGAATCGATTTTCTAAGAAAGAACGAGGAAAATAACGACACGTTGCATAAAACAACCACGTTAATGAGGTAATGTTAACTCATATAAAGATATGCATTATATTTCAATGACGTATTCATTAATAATGCACAAAGACTCTTTCTTGTAACATGTTAGATAACGACTGCAGAAATTTAGGTTATTGCCCGTGTAATACGAGAGACGGAAAGCGCGGCTGCCCGAGGTCGAGTATATCTTGTGTATGACAAAGAAAAAGAAGATGGGGACAAAAACGTTGGGCCCTTTCTATTTGTTGACCGCTCGTTTTCCACTCCACAAACTGGCAACTTATTTTCCCAGTGATTACTTCGGCTAAACGCTGGACGAAATCCGATGCTGTACTGTATTATGTCTTCTTTTGGCAATAAAACCCTCGAGTGTGATGCCCGTGCGTGTCCGGGCCATTTCTTTTCTTATTAAAGTATCCAATTATTTGTGGCGGTGCTGCGGACGAAGATGAACAGTTGTATTGGAAGCTGCGAGTCGAATTCTTTGTGATTCATTCGGAAGTTCGGGGAAATAAAGGCAACATCGGTGGGAAATCGAAATGAAATTTAGAAATCATTCACCAACAGTAGAACGAATTTTGAGACATCTATGAAGAGCTGACATTTGTGTTGATGATCTATCACCTTTTAGCTCAATTTCTCGAAAAAATGCAACGTTGTTGCAATGTTGAATTAAAATCCAGTAAACAATTATATTGTATGATATCAATCGTTTTGGGTAGCTGTCATAAGCGCCAAAAACCACACGCACCAACGCCGCAAGCGCCAATCCGTAACCGCCAAACGAGGAAAGTCGCAAACGCCAAAGGTCTTAACCGCAATACTAACCTTGCCTAACCAAACTTAACCTAACCGAAACTTAACCTCGTTTAACCTCACCTAACTTAACCTAACCTATGCAAACTTTGGCGTTTGCTACTTTTCTCGTTTGGCGGTTAAGGACTGGCGCTTGCGGCGTTGGTGCTTGTGGTTTTTTGCGCTATCGAATGCCCCCCAATCGTTTTCATACAACACTCAACGTTGCGATGTTCCCCAAATGTTGATATAAAGCCAACATTCGTATCTCCATGAAAGGGATACATTTTGGGAGTTCCATGATGCAATGTACGTCCAAAGAACTTTCGCTCATACCGGTATGTAAATGCGTGTGTGCTTCGTCTTATCATGGGTGATTGCAATGCCATTTTGTCCGTTAGAGTTTTCAAGACTTTTACCAGATCGTTAGCATTTTATTTCCCCCTATTTCAATTAAGATGAGAAATGGGAGTTTCATGACCTAGTGTTGTTTCAGTTTTTGGAGCATTTTTGCCTCCTTTCACGGAAAAGTTTCGCATTCCATTGAAGGTACCAGAGCATGCTGAGAGAAAGTATTCTTTTAATTTGTGATGGAGAAGAGGCAATGTAAATTGCACTCGTCTTTGAAAGGAAAAAGTCAATCGGTTTTAGAATTGAGAGAAAGGAGAAAGTTACTCGCAGATACTTTTCCGCATTTGTCTTGCCTCAGAAAAACCTGGACAACGAATTGAGGTAAGAGAAATCACTGCACCTACAGCAAGTGAGCCAATTACCAATAAAGGAGTGAGGTTATCTCATTGTCACTTAAGCCTAAACTTACGCTATGAAAAGGATTTCTGTCAATCCAAACCAAGTATAAGCATGCAGGTTGGAATATGAAATCTCGCAAAAGAGTTTGAAATTACTCTGTGGTGTAGTGAGTGCTTTACTCAAGCTCTTATAAATGTAATAACCCCATTATTTACCAGCACGTACAAAAGTGGGAGGGCTGGTGAAGCATTTATGACCGTGCGGAGATTTCATCACAGTTTACGGCGTTGCATTTTTTGGAGAGAAAATATCCAATCCGCTCTCGTCTCTGCAGAACCAGTGAATGTGTACAAAACACACTAGGGAACTTAATATCTGTGATATGAGCGGCATTTAATTTTAATTCAATAAGTTCTAATCATGTTTTATTTGTTTCAGGTGTGTTTACTGAGGCGCATATCCTGTATTCGTAAGTGGAAAATGATTGCAGCTATCTAGAACTGATATATCTTAAAGTGTACCATAGACTATACCATTATCCGTCTTCCACCTGTCTCAGAAACGTGAATTTTTATGAGGTAGATAAAAATTGATTTTTTTTTTTAAGAAAACCTTAAAAAACGTTTTCTCTCATTTTCATCAGAATCGCACTTGGTCATTTCCTTGTGGCAAGTTGACGCTCATTGAAAATTGTTGAAACAATTTTAGTGAACATAATTTTCGTTACCACTTTTTACTGCTTTTTAAATCAGAAGTTCCAGTTGCAGCCTACTTTTTACGGTGCGATCCCCGTGAACTAAAACCTTTGACAAAAAAGTACAGTAGTTTTGAAGTTGCATCATGATGAAGACCCTTTGATATATCAGCTTACAAAATGTTAACATGGAACTGAACAATCAAAGAAAATTACGCAATGAGTTATTGCAAGGTAATGACCATCAAAAAATCAAATATGAAATGCCAATTAAAAAATATCTGCCGGAAGATTTGTTCAAACGATTTTTTAATTGAGTTCCTATTACGAATATGCGTTGTTAAAATGTGCTTTTAAATTCTGTGAAAATGTTCTTTGATCCTGACAGAATGAACTCCAAATAATATGCAATCTCTAACAATAGACGAATACGACCCACAGAAAAAAATGGTTTTGTTACGGCAACAAAATTAGGGACAACAAATAAATTTTTTGTTGCTGCAAATAAAAATTTTGCTGCAGCAGCCGAACGTTTTGTAGATAGATCTAAACATTTTGTTGTTGTAACAAAATATTTTTCTTATCCCTATTTTAACAAATGATTTTGTTGGTATAACAAAACCTTTTAT
>Ga0058701_10002845_pt1 | contig 13410 bp, 9 predicted proteins | sample AgamicOrMae_FD_97039 | JGI IMG/M metagenome (GOLD analysis project Ga0058701, IMG submission 97039) | Agave microbial communities from Guanajuato, Mexico - Or.Ma.e | ecosystem: Host-associated > Plants > Phyllosphere > Phylloplane/Leaf | place: Guanajuato, Mexico | collected 2012-06-04 | reverse complement strand
TACTGCTTGTGGATTGTTGAAGTTTATTTAGCCTAAAAAGTTCACATCCGGTGCTCATAGTACTCAAAACCTCGGTCCTAAGAATTGATTCCGATTTTTAAAGGTTTGGGGTAGGCAACCCGCAATATTTCGGTCCTCGGGGGCCTCTGGTCGTGCCTACCGATCTTAATCCAAAGAGTATGGTCCCTACCACTATCCTAAAAAGTTTCATGCTTTCATCCGAAAGTGCAAGGTGAAGTCCCTTAACGTCCGGACTAAGAGAAAAAGCTTGCATTAATGCAGTAATGCCGAGGTATTTTCCGTGTCGTATTTTGAGTACTTATCCTTCCTTCGATTCGGTTTCAGAGACGGTGGAGGCAGCGGCCGCCTCAGCGCGCACCGTCCGCAACAAGTGTCGTCGTTCTCAACAGGAATGCGTTCAAAGAAAATGCACAAGAGGCAATAAAAAATGCGACTGCGACTTCACCGTCCGTAGGAAAGCCTCCTAATGACAAAGAGCAGACTCCCGAAGTGGAAACGTTACCAGACCTACGGAAGGAAGAGTCTCCACACGAACATTTATCTCCCAAGATAACGCCTACGAGAGCTGACAGCAGCTCGCATCCGTGTGAGACTGCACCGATGAGTTCGTATTTAGACACTTCCATCTTTCGCTCTGGCGCGCATGTGAACGGGTCTAACGCTCGACCACCCCGAACTTCTACGCCTTTGGGAGATGGTAACGATGACAAGTTCCTATCCCCAACGTCTTCTCTGGACTGGTCTGCTCGAGCTCCCTTGACTCCTTCGCGTCCGGAAGTGAGTAGCGATGGCTGCCGCGCTCTCGAAGCGTCCTCCTCTTCGCGTTGCGAAGAGGTTCCGGACGACTTTCAGCGTCAGGATGCGTGTGAGGATGAACGTTACAGCGCACTAGCGCCCTCTGTGTCTCCGCATTTGGAGGGATAGGACTGTACTCTAGGGATGAGTGGCAGCGTGAACAGTGTTACACTTTATTGGATACCGCTCTCCCCAGCGGAAGAGGTCGATTACAGCAGCTGCGCCCCGCTGGACGATCCCCGCCACCCACTGCAGCAAGCGCTCGCCCAAAGGAGTCCCATACACTGCCACTTCTCCCCATCTCTCGAATGACTCTTTTTCAGATGAGCTCCAATCTAACGACGAGGGGATGACCAAGTGCTCCTCTGAAATACGCACACCTAGCTGGGCTCCCGAGGGCGAGTTCTAGCATTGTTACTTTTAGTGAGCTGATATTTCGGAGGGATTTGGTCCGAACGTTTCGCTATCTAATTGTCTCGATTACTTTTTTTTACCGCACTTAGCCACGCGTTTTTTTTTGTGTAATTATATTTGTTTTTTCTTTTTCTTCTTTTTTTTTAAATAGATGGGTTCTTATCAGAGTCTCAAGGTGTAAGCCATTGTTGCATGTTAATCTTCTTTGTAATCTATTTTTTTAAATCTGGAAACGCGGCCTGTTTTCTTTCTTTTTTTTTCCCTGTCTCGCTTCAGATTCCGATAACGTGTTCTTTGTACTAGTTTCATTTTTTGAAAGCTTTTGGGATTTTGATCGAACGAAGGAGAGGGCCCCTCAGTTTCCGCTCTGTATGTTGCTCCTCTAAGCAATCGCGGTTGGCTTTATTCTGCGGACTTTTTCAAATTAAAAAGTGTGGGAGTTTTTGCTGGGAAAAGATAACTGATGCCGAATACGGAGCGGACGAAAGAAAATATAAAAACACGGACTGGAATATTATTGAGGGAATGTTTATTTAAGTGATGCATACATGAAATATGCCCGACCCAGACATATAAAGTGAACGTCATAACGGACTACTTGCGCGAAGTTTCAAGTGGCACAGGAAGTCGGCACTGATTACTGGGTTATCGGAACATGGCGGCTCACTGTCACCTTTCCGCTAAACTTTCGCTTACAGTGGTTTGAATTAGATGCTTAGCTAAGGCTATTTATATCACACAAAGTGAAAATTCTCTTGCTTCCACCAAAAATATTTAAGTTTTTATTTCAATTTTATCGCGTTAACATCGCACAATGTAAATAATGATGATGCAAACCCACTGAAAGCCGCTTACGCGATGTGAAGGAGGAGTAGGGTAGAATGGATAAGCAAAGGCCTGTTGGAGCATCGGTGACTCGGCGGCAGCCAAATTCCGCTTACTTCGCTCAAATAATCCATTACTTTACTTGTCAGTTTCTCACCCCTAAGAGAAAGCATTTGGTTCATATCATCAATTGTTAGGCTTTCTAGGGATCCGAGAAAACCAGGAATAGTCCCAAAGTTTAACTATCAAAAAAATCTTGCAATCTTAGCAAAGTTTGCAGGAAGTCAATGATTTGCAACTTAATAATTTAATTATAACTTAGTGTCTGGAAAAAAAGAAGAAGAAAATATTAGAGGAGCGAAAAAATATTATAACCAGCAAATCTTCAAAGAAAGGGGACAAAAACTTGAAAGAGTCTGAAAACATTGCCAAGAGTAAACTTGTCAACTTAAACCTTTTCCTCCGGTGAGGATTGGTAATAATAAATTAATGCGCCCGCCGTTGGAAGTAAAGCATTAACAGAAAACCACCACGCACCCTGCATGATATCCCGAAAGACATACCCTCAAGGTGTCGTCGAAATTCTCTGATTGCGTACTATCGTAGACAGGAAAAACGTCCCCCCTGCAACCACCTAGACATCGGTGCGTTGCGGTTGCCTACCTCAGCTCCGAATCAGGCAGGTGATTGGCTGAACCTCCGTGAAGTTAGCGGGACAACTCCGAGCTCAAAAAAAAAAAAAAAACACGCCTTAATTTTGAGCTTTTTTTGAGCTTTTGAACGCAACCAGTCCCAATTTTTGAGCTTCAAAATCAACCATAAGAAAGTTACCCCGAAAAAGTGTCCTGCTAACTTCACGTCAGCAGGAAAAGTAAGCTCAAAAATAAAGAAACACACCAGAATTTTGAGCTTTTTTGAGCTTTTAAACGCAATTAACCGCAATTTTTGAGCTCATTTAGTTTGTGAGGTATTGAGGCTAGAAATTAGGAAACCGTGTCCTGCCAACTTAACGTTCGCAGGACATGTGGGAGCTCAAAAAAATGTAAACGTACTTAAATTTTGAGCTTTTTTTTGAGCTTTTGAACGCAACCTTTTCCAATTTTTGAGCTTTGATAGGAAACGTAGGAAATGCATTTGAAAACGTTGCTCTGCCAGGTTCACGCCGCCAGCAGGACAAGTGTGAGCGCAGGTGCGTCAACAACACACAGTAGGTCTCACAACAGCGGGCACTGGGGCTGTAAATCTGAACCTATAATGTTGTGATTGGGTTTTATTAGAGAAATGAAGGTCCGGTCACAATTTTGAACTGTTTTGGACTCACATCGTTCATTTTGAAACATGAAAATCGGACTTCTAAGAGAGAAGATTACTTTGAATTTTTCAGTACCGACTATACTCTGCCTCATTGGAGAAAAAGTGAAAAAAAAGGGGTCAGCTCTGCTGTTAGCCGGCGGGCGTTCGGGCCGGTAGACCTTAGGTAGACCGGTCAGTCTATTCAGTCGGGACAAAGAAAAGACACGAGCTCACCCTTGTCAACACACAATGGGTCTTTCTAACAGCGGGTAGTGGAGCAGAAATATTGAAAATACGAAATTGTGATTGAGTTGTATTCGAGAAATGAATGTTCAGTCACCATTTTTAACTTTTTCGGACTACCATCGTCCAATTTGAAACGTGAAAATCGGACTTCTAGAAGAAAAGTTTAGCGCGGGTGAGCCGCAGAGCTGTCAATTTTGCCCCTCCAGTAATGCAGAAATGAAGTGAAACATTTTCATCGAATAATTTCATAAAGAAAAAAAAAGAAGAAAGGTAAGGCTATTGACCCGACTGCCCCATATACTTTAAAATGGTATTAGGTGCGGGTCCGTGCGTGTCACCTCCCGAGGTTAGTTACGTGCGTTCAAGTCTCCCTATATTAACTGCATGTCAGGTCAATAGCAACACCCACAAATAAAATGACCTTTTTAACTTTCATCACAAGAGTCATAATTTTAATTTAACTTCTAGCCTCAATACCTCTCAAACTAAATGAGCTCAAAAATTGCGGTTAATTGCGTTTGAAAGCTCAAAAAAGCTCAAAATTCTGGTGTGTTTCTTTAATTTTGAGCTTTCACTTGTCCTGCTGACGTGAAGTTAGCAGGACACTTTTTCGGAGTAACTTTCTTATGGTTGATTTTGAAGCTCAAAAATTGGGAGTGGTTGCGTCCAAAAGCTAAAAAAAAAGCTCAAAATTAGGGCGTGGTTTCTTTTCTTTTGAGCTCGGAGTTGTCCTGCTAACTTCTCGGAGGTATTGGCTGATGCCGAGCTAAGGTAGGCAACCGCAACTCGCCGATGTCTAAGTGTTTGCAGGGAGGGGGACGTTTTATCTGTCTATGATAGGACAACCAACAGGCTTTCCGCCACTCGAGCATGGCACGTTGGAATGACTAGGGCGGCTTATGCAGAGTCAGACGTTTCGCCCATTTCACCTCTATGCATCTGCAAGATATGCCTTGATAAGCTATCTTGCAGAGTGTATCGAGCATCACATTCTGTACAACCATATGGCTTTTCGTCATTGTGCTCACTGGCATGCGATTCTAGAAGACTAGGCGTAGAAAACTGAGTATCACTCTCGCTGCAGGCGGACAGGTTTTCGCCGTTGTGAGTTCTCAAGTGCCTCATCAGGACGTCCTGTCGGGCAAATCGGGAGTCGCAGTGAATACAGACGAATGGCTGCTCGCCGCTGTGCGCCCGCTCATGATTCGTCAAATGAGCTTTCCGAGAGAACCTAGCATCGCACTCCGCACACGCAAACGGCTTTTCGCCACTGTGCTTGCGCTCGTGACTTTTCAAGTGATCTAGCCTTACGAATCGAGAGGGGCATTCCGTGCAAGCAAACGGCCTGTCTTCTGACTCCTCTCCGCCGTGCTTCTCTAAAACGTGCCTTGACAAATTATCCTGTCGCGTGTATCGAGCGTCACATTCTGTACAGGAAAACGGCTTTTCGACATAATGCGTCCGTAAATGTGACTCCAGAAGGTTTAGCGTCAAAAAGTGTGCATTACAGTGTGAACATACAAAGGACTTTTTGCTGTTGTGCGTCTTTAAGTGCCTTGCCAAGATATCCTGTCGTGCGAACCGAGAGTTGCATTCCGTACAAATGAATGGTTTTTCGCCACTGTGCGTCCGTAGATGATTCATCAAATGGCCTTTCCGAGAGAACCGGTTGTTACATTCGGCACAGACGAACGGCTTTTCGCCGCTGTGTGTTCGTACATGGTTTTTCAAACTGTCTTGAGTGTAGAATCGAGATGAGCATTCGGTGCAAATGAAAGGTCTCTCGACAATGTTCGTCTCTGCGTTGTGCGTGTCACCGTGGTGTGTTCGTAAATGCCTCTTCAAATGGGCCAGCTGCGCGAACCGGAAATCGCACTCACTACAAGCAAATCGTTTCTCGTGATTGTGTGTCGTTAAATGCCGTTTCAAATGACTAAGCTGTGAAAACCGCGAATCACATTCGGCACATCGGAATGGCTTCTCGCCACTATGCGTCCTTAGATGGACTTTGAGGATGTTGTGCTGCGAGAAGCGCGAATCACATTCAGGGCAGGCGAATGGCTTCTCACCACTGTGTGTCCGTAGATGCTCTTTCAAATGGCATCGTTGAAGAAACCGAGCACCGCACTCGTCGCAGACAAACGGCTTTTGGCCGCTATGCATCAGCAAATGCCTTTTAAACTTGCTTGGCAACGAAAACCGAGAGTTGCACTCAACACATACGAATAGTTTTTCGCCGCCGAACGTACGAATCGGGTCCGCGGAAGCCTTACAGCTTGTCTCGTTTGTAGCGCTGATTTCCTCCATCTCACATAACTGCAAAAGAAATGATGGATTGGATTAAAAACAACAAAGGAAAAAAAAACAGGCATTTTAGTCGATGAAACTTCGACCCATACAGTGAAACGAAATTTTATGCCTTGGGAAACATTCTGTAAATTGCTTTACCAAGCCAGAAAATCAGGGAAGTTCATCAGTAATCACGTAAGCCCGATTCCATTTCATTCTTAAGTAAACAAATAAATACGATAGCAAATGGTGAACTTACATTGTAGGTGCGACTGGAGGAAGACGCCTTATTTTCTTCTCAAAGTGCCGCAATGTCCAACAAATTCTGGAGAAAAAAAAAGCAATCAAATTTTTGGAAAAATTTTCAAGGCCTATTTCCGTATTGCAAATAAAATTGGCACTAGGCTATCTCTAAAGAGGTGTTGCGCCGCATCTAATTGCCAGGGTTCCTATAAATTACTTTCAAACAAAAGCCCACAAAACATTAATAAGCACCTCTTTATCTCATCTTATAAGACCTTAACCGCGCCCGACGCCGCTTGACTTCGGTGATCGGACGAGAACCGGTATACCCGACGTGGTATGACCGCGCACATTTTCAATGAGCGCCTAGGATGGTGCTGTAGGCGACCCGCACGACAGTGACGCGTCTAAGTTGCCTACCTTCGGCTAAGCAGGCGCTAGCCGCAACCAATTATGATGTGGAGGAAGTTATGAATTCCTCATTAATAGAATGGGGCCTTCTAAACCAAGTCGCGTTTTTGTAACGTAATGCGATACTGGATCTTATTCTTTTTGCTCGATAACACAGAGATTAAACTCATTAGATCTTCCTCCGAGATACAGAACGTGCCCACTGTTTCGCTTTCTCGTCCCTGGAGTCAATAAAACCGAATATGCATTGATATGGTTGGATGCTAGCTGTAATTATTTTTATATGTACCGGTAGCTGTTTTGTTTGTCGCTTAAAATGGGCTTAACATACGTTCCTTAAAAAATAAGTTAACCGTTTTTATCTTCTGCATAATTATGTAATGAGGAGGAGCGTTCAATAACATTAAAATCTAAAAATCGGATGGAACATAACCAAACCAATCATCACATTCGTTACATATTTTCAACGTGTTGGTCGGGCTGTAATACATAATTTTCTTACGTATCAACTACTGCAGCTTTAGAAGTATCAATGAATTTATCAGCTCGACAGCGATGGGGTTTATTAGCAGATCAAATCGATGTCTTCAAACGAAAAACTAGACGATTTCATTTTAGTACTTTCCGTGTAAACTAAGAATACAGCATGCATGAAAAACGTTATCCTTACAAAATTTTTGACTATTCATTTATGAAACACTAAGTACTTACTCAAAAGGATCGTTTACGAAATAAATTCGATCGAAATAATGCACAACAGCTGATGGACGTAAACAAAAATGTAAGGTTAACAAACAGAGATGAAGATGAGAAGGCCTAAAGTCTTCAAAGATACTCCACTACTCTGTGGTCACCATGGACGTCAGAATCAGCGATCACTGCGCCCGTGACTCTCTGCCCGCCCGCCTTGGCAGCAGTAGTACAGTACTCAGACTCAGGTCTGTGGTCTATGGTGATGTGCGTTTTGTAACTTGTGTTTCAGCTTTTGCACTTGAGGAAATGTCATAATTTTCCTCGTTGCGTTTCCCCACATAACTGTGATACACGAACACTGATTCTTGAGGACTTTATTCTTATGTTACACTCTTGCAGTCCGTCAAAATGGTAAGTGACTATGACAAAGGTTACCAAGTTTGCCCTGTACCCTTCCCTGCTTAGTGCCGCGAGCGTCAAGTTTTAGGGCTATTTTCTTTCCTAGTCTCTCTCTTCTGCTGTGACTTACGTAATCTTGGATGCATTAGTACTCATATTCGTTCTTATAACGTAGTAATTTTTACTACCTCCTCTTAGCCTGTGTGCCACCGCTCTTTTTGTGGGGTTCTACTAAGCTGTCATATGGGCGTTTATTTGATAACACCCCTTCTCTTCAGCGACAGGATTATTGGTTCTCGTGTGTTCCTTGTTTTTTCCGCGATTTAACTACGTGGTATCCTCAAGTATTCTCGTTGATAACTCTGGCAATATTGAGGTCTGAAAGTATAATGCTCCCCTATGTAGGCATTCCAACCTTTCATAGATTACAGGATGTGGTTTATAAAGTGTCTATGCATTACTTTCTACCTTGTTTTGGACTTTTACAGCAGGGGCTATTTGGATTTGGCCAGAGTGCCGACATTGACATTGTTCTCCGTCATCAAGACACTCCAAGAATGGCAGAAATAAAAACAGAAGATGGCAAAAAGGAGCGCCATCATCTGTATTATGATGGAGAAACTGTCTCAGGGATGGCAAGTATTTTGCCTTAGTTGTTGATGGCTTCCTCAGGGGTACTGTATGTCTTTGACTGACTTGTTGTTTGTCATGTGCAGGTGAACATCACACTTAAAAAAAGTGGAAGTAAGCTTGAGCACCAGGGTATCAAAATTGAGCTGCTTGGCCAAATTGATGTTTTCTATGATCGAGGAAATCATCATGTATTTATTACAATGGAGAAGGAGCTAGCTCGACCAGGAGACTTGTCGCATAGCACATCTTACCCTTTTGAATTCCTAAACGTTGAAAAGCCATATGAATCATATAGTGGCTCAAATGTCAGACTAAGGTAAATAAACTGATTTCCTTCTTTTTAATTTTTTGCTCGGAGAATTTTTGACATTGAATTTTTTTGTGTTATTAACAGGTACTTCTTGAGGGTTACTATTGTGAGGAGACTTTCTGACATAGTTAAGGAGCAGGATATCATTGTCCACACGCTCTCATCATACCCGGATACAAATAACAGCATAAAGATGGAGGTGGGAATCGAAGAATGTCTCCACATAGAATTTGAATACAACAAATCGAAGTAAGTTTACACCAGATTCTTTGTTTCATTTGACTCTTACCTCAGTCTTATTCTATATGTATCGACATCACCTTGGTGCTTATTTTTTAACTGTGATGCCTCTGTAGAACATGAACTTCTTATGATTTCTTTGGATGCTCAAAATGCAAAATTATTATAAAACTTAAAATTTTGTCAAAACATAATAATAACCATCAAAATCCCCTCCACAGCCTTACAAATATAATATCAGGCATAGACCTACTCCTACAATTGAAGACTTGAAGGAAATTAGATATGTAGATTGACTTGTGCAGACTGCTGCCCAAGTGGATATTATTATTACTTCCATTTTGAGAAAAACTTTCTTAGCATTTTATTCAATCATAGGTTGTATGCTCTGGATCATACTGGAACTGTACATGGCGTTTCACTGTTGTCAGACTTCAGGGAACAGTTGCTGCTGCCAAAGTCAATGTGAAAATGTGCATTGGGGCACTTTGAATATCCTTTTACCCGTTTCCTTTGCTTATCGGCAATTTTGTAAAAATTTCAGATATCATTTAAAAGACGTGATTGTTGGGAAAATATATTTCCTCTTGGTAAGAATCAAGATTAAGCACATGGAAATAGCAATAATCAAGAAGGAAACTACTGGATCAGGTTAGTTATAATATTAGTAAATGAAGTTTGCCGCACTCGTCGGCCGAGAACATGTCGTAACTTACTTATGATCGTAGGTCCGAACGTATTCCAAGAGAGTGACACAATAGCAAAGTACGAAATCATGGACGGCGCGCCTGTTAAGGGCGAGAGCATCCCAATAAGGGTGTTCCTAGCTGGCTACGACCTGACGCCCACGATGAGGGATGTCGATAAGAAATTTGGTGTGAGATACTACCTGAACCTCGTCCTCATGGACGATGAAGACAGGAGATACTTCAAACAACAAGTGAGTACCTTTATAGAAGCTATCCTAAAAAAAAAAAAAAAGCTCTTACAAAAATTTATTTATTTTTTCAATGGGGGTGAACAAGAAAATGTCCCACTTCTGAATCAGGTGCAAGCCTGACGAGATGCTGTAGATTCTACGAGATGATGTAGATCAAAACCCAACCTAATCTTGAATGAAACTGTAAATTTCAGTGGTATAATCTTTCTCTTGTGTGCCACATCGTTTTCATCTTTCATTATATTATGAGGATTAACGACATACAACCGCGCAGGTTAAGTTGACCGAGGTTAGGGCATATTTCGTGCCCCGCTCCGCTCGGGTTAGCGATAATGACGGAACTCAACAGATAGAAAATACCTTATTTGAAATTGGCATTGTTGACTCTTTACCTCACAGGTTTGCTCTGATGGGGAGCGTCTTTCTTACGAGCTGGGAGAAATTTCTAAAATATTTTATTTACTATCTTTTCCAATTTTTGATATGCCAGCATAAGCAGTTAGTAGTACTATGCGGATCTGACTCGCTGCCAGCTCGTTGGCAGCATTGGGAAGAGATTTTCTACGGCGTAATCGTATTATCATCTTATGTAAACACTTCCGGTCGTGTTTGAGAGCGGTATACTAAGACTGCGGAAATGGCTTTCATCTTTTGGTACGGCGCAGTAAAACAAAGGAAAGGCAGTCATTAATTTCGTAGGAAATATTAGTCACTGAACCGTTTTTTCCCTGGCCAAAGTCCAAGATCAGAATCCGTGACCCGAAGCTGTTATTTATATTATGTTTTTTTTTAGCACTAAATCCGGAGGCTCGTCAACTGAAACTTCCGACAAGGAGGTGATGTTATGCAGAGAATAATTTCCTTGACCTCTGCAATGCTTGAGCGCGATTTGACGCAAAGTTATTGTAATTCATGCTCCAGGGACTGTTTTTGAAACTGTGGACTTCGTGTTTAGTCTCGATAGCTTTTCATACGAAGTGCCTGTTCAATCGGCTTTTTTTCGCGCGTTTTTGATGTTTAATAAATTCAAAGCTAGTTTGAACCTTCACTAGTTGAAGTTGCGAGTCTCTGAAGGACTTTATGGGAAACGTGTTGGTAATCGCTCAAAGAGAACGCAAAGTACGCGAAAAGGTTTTTTTTTTTTTTTTTTACTGCTAGGAATTCGACTCTGCTCGGATCGCTGAGTTCCCGCGACTGGCGCCTGTCAAGGACGATACGAGTCGCGCCAGCGCGAATGGAGGGGACCTGCCCGAGCGAGCCATTTTTCGTCGCATTCGTAGCGGACGATAAAATCACACGTCTTCTGATTATGCGTCCGCTTTGAGTAAATGTTGACACATGTTCGGGTGATTTTATATTTTTGGCAGTCGGATTGAGAAGCTAATTCCAAAAGCGGGAGAATTCCTGATATCGCGAGACGAAAAGTCGAGTGCGCCTAGTCGGGGTACTTCCACAATCTTTTTTCTTGACCGAGAGCGATGGTCGAGGGCCAACATCTTGGACGCTCATTCGGGAGGTCCCTGGTTCGATTCACGGGGCCGGCTACCTTGTCGAGGTTCTCTGTCGTTTCCCTCATCCATTATGGTATATGCCGGGGTAGAGTAACTCTGGCAATCGGCCGTAGCTATAACGTTCCCCCGTGTCTTGTTACCTTAGGGCGATGGTCACATACGATTCTCAGTCATATCAAGCCCCGCCGGTGTCTTACGCGGAAATGCCAGAGCATGCTGTTTTTGTTGTAGTCCGGAATCCACGATGAAGCTGATGCCTCGTCGCTTTAATGATCTCATGACTGTTAATAGTGATGTACTTAAAATATCCCATCAACAACAATTTATGTTGGAAATTGTTGTTAACAAGGGGAGTACTACAACTGTCTGCCTCAGACTTCCTTGAAATTTTCAGGACGGCAAGATAGCGGTATGGAAAGATACGCAAGTCCCAAACTTGCTGCCGAAATTCATTTTCCCTACCTTAAAAATGGCCTTCAATTTTGAACAAAAGTATTTTTTTTCGACGTAGTTTAAAACTAGTAATCATTCCTTGTAGGACACCTTAAAGTAGCGTCTAGAGCTGAAATTTTGAGTATGTTGCGATATTTCCAGCCGTTTTTAAGATATTTGCAAGTTTTCGTGTTTTTACATTTTTGTTCAATTTTTAACGCTGTTTTTAAGGTAGAAAAAACGCATTCCGGCAGCAGGTTTTGGGCTGGGGTATCTTTCCACACAACTACCTTTAAGTCCTGAAAATTTCAAGAAAATCGGAGGCAGCAAGTTGAGGTTCTCCCCTGGTAAGTTAGAAAAAGAAAGAAAGAAAGAAAAACTTGATTTTTAAAAAAATGTTTTGAAGGTTTTCTTCTTTTCGTATCGTATTTTTTAGCCCCTTTTCCGCAGAAAACAAAGACCTTGAGTGTTTGTTTTTCAGGAAATCACGTTGTGGCGGAAAGGCGAGAAAGTCCGGAAAGCTGGGTCGCAGTCGGCGCAGTCGCCGAACATGCCGTCGCATCTGGTGGGCGGGGACAGCCACCAGAGAAGAGAGGTGGAGAGCGAGTCGGACGGCGACGCGTCGACCCCGGCGCCGCAAGTGGAGAGCATGAAGCGCGAGGACGCGACCCCGAAGCGGCCCCTCATGGAGGAGGACGACTGATCGCCGGGGGGCGCTGCCGATGCCGCCGGCCGGACGCAGCTCTAAAATCCAAATCATATTCTGTTAAAGGAGACCATGAGATGGATTTTCAACATGGTCCTTCTTATGACTCCAAGTTTGTACAAAACGACCCAGTGCCTTCATTACACAGATTGAACCGTTGTGCTGACAATTATCATCGGTGTGCGATGTGGCCTACATGTTGTAGTGCAGTGGGAAACGGTCTCTCGAACCTCACAGGCATATTCAGATCTTGTGAGTCTGTGCAGCACCTCTTTTATTTTTTTTGTCAACTTTCAGTGTAGATATCATGGCCATGACAAACACATAGAAGGTAATAGTTTTTCGAGTTCGTCGGACGGCTGATTCGAGTGAACCTGTGGTAGGTTTGTAACTGTGGAAAAATCGGATTTGTCAGCGATGGAGGAATACGGTTTCTGTTTTCCGGAACTTCCTTATCAGCTTGTTTTTGGGTAGGTTGGCAAACCAGCGACGTCATAATGCGGCGGAAAATCGGCCGAAGCTAAACACGTCGATTGGATGTTTTAGGTATCTACTGTTTGGAATTGTGTACCGTTACAACAAGCTGCTACCCGCATTAAATTGCTTGCTCACCCTATACAGCTCAAACAGATTTCACTTCGGAGCCTGGATTAAAATCGTTTGGGCCAGTCTATTATGATAGCCGCTTCCAAAGAACCGGCTCCGCGGGGAAAGTCAACTCTTTCACCTGGCTTCAAGTTTGAAGGCTGAGATACTCGCCCCCGGTGACTTGTCCTACCCAAGTCTCCTGTCATAAAATACTAGGATCAGTTCAAGTGCAGCACGGAAACCGCCCGTCTAGGTTATGAGGTACCTGTTCGCAAAACCTTAGATGACTTTCTGTTTTTGTGAGGATTTGATCCTTTGTAACGTGTTTGCCGATGTGATACGTTGGAAAATAGACTGCGCTGAAGTGTTAACAGTCACGCTCACATTTTGCTTGGATGTTCAAGAGGTTTTTTTTTTTTTT
>Ga0058701_10002844_pt1 | contig 13410 bp, 6 predicted proteins | sample AgamicOrMae_FD_97039 | JGI IMG/M metagenome (GOLD analysis project Ga0058701, IMG submission 97039) | Agave microbial communities from Guanajuato, Mexico - Or.Ma.e | ecosystem: Host-associated > Plants > Phyllosphere > Phylloplane/Leaf | place: Guanajuato, Mexico | collected 2012-06-04 | reverse complement strand
TACCCCTCACTTGCCCCTCACCTCCCCATCACCTCCCCTCACCCCCCTCACCTCTCCATCACCCCCATCCCCTCTCCCTCTCACCTTGCACGGCTCGCAGAGCATACTCCCGATGTTGATACGCTCCTCCGCAAATTAACAGCCAGTTGGGAAAATTTCAGTGAGAAAGATAAGGAAAATTCTTCGCTAGGAAGAATTCTCAACAATCTTCTTACTAGAGGCAACGTGGACCCCATCCAATAGTGACGAAAGTTGTCTATCGAGTGAATGATAGCCTTCTCAACTTGATGCGGTATCGTTTATCTTGTGATTAGCTTAGCTAATTTGATTCTGTTCGTTCCTATTTATGTCTGATGGAACCCACAGCTGACGCCCTTTTCTCCTATTGACGCAATTTTACTTCTGAGCACTTAAAAGCGTTAGTCTATGAGACGCTAACGTTCACAGTGTTTTATTCTTGAGCGTTATCCTGTCTCCTGTTATGATAGAGAAGCTCAGCCAACACGACGGAGGCATAACAAACGTCTGAAATTTTTCGTTTCACAGCTGTTTTGTTGTGTCCCAAACAAAATTTCGTGAATATTGTCAAGTTTTTTGATGTTAGATTATCAGGCTACTGACAGTCAACTCAAGCGGAAATTCCATCGGACATTGCAGATATTTGTATTATAACTTGTTTACACCTGGTGTAATTTTAATCGCGCGGCGATGACTTGCAGTAAAAAAGTGCTTCTTTAAGTACGTGTTTATCGTTGGCTAATCCTAGTAACCACTGTTGAACAATCGTTGGCCGTTTATTGCTCAATTTTATTAGTAGTGACCTAAGACTGGTTTCTATAAATATTGCTATAGGTAAGATTAATTGTGTGCGTTCGAGTCATGTCGCACTATTACGACAGTTACTATTGTATAATGTCATCCCGAAAATTCCTATTTAATCTTTAACGGTGTGCATGAAAATCTGCGAAGAAATTATCTTTTGAAGAGGAGCACGACGAGAATATTATTTTATTTCTAAACCCTAACTGTGACTTATACCAATTTTGGATTTGACTGAAAAATGTTTTGTTTTCCTCTTTCTTTCTTTTGTATGCAACCTTTCGCTATTGAAACTCACAGGTCTCCAATGTTTCACTCTCTACTGCATCGTCTTATGTTTCCTCTAACCTTGAATTTCACAATGATGCTACCGTTCAGATAAGGTGCCCTTTTTTCGCTCCACTGTCTATCCGCTCGGCTTGTCTGAGGGAGATAGGAAGTGTAGGATTTCAAAACAAAGCATTGTTGACCCTTGTTTGAACCGTCCCCTACAACATGCACAGTCTCCTCAAAAGCGGTAACATTTTTTAAAGAATCGGTTAAAAATAGCGGTTACCAAAAGCCTTGAGAGACTTCTGCGTCGAAATCTCCGATCTTGAGTCTGAAGTCTCCGAGAAAAGAACCACCCTTTATTAAAGGGCAAATCTATTTTGCGAACTCAAAATATGTCGTAGCTGTTTATTTAGTACCTTTTGTAGTCCTCGGTTTGGCTGTGAAGGTTCGTGCTAACCGAACTTTAGAACCTGCTCATCTCTTAGGCTTCAGCTTTAGGGCAAGGGTTTGCAAACCTTGTCGCCGACCTTGGTTTAACCTTCAATGATAATTAACTAATAACCGCGTAGGTTAAGAAAGGTTACCGTCCGATTAGGTTACGTTCCTTTAGGTCACTTACCTATCCTGCTGCATCGGCTCTCGCCTAACCTGATGCCGCTTACATCTCGGCGATAATAAGGTGCCCTGTGGCTCGCTTCGTTGCGCCTCCACTCTTTGACACACGCGGTAGAAAATGCTCTTTGAAATCTTTAGAGAGCCGATATTTGTGGCTTTATTGCGGGCGTATTGTTGACTTCTTAAAACCGAAAAATGGAAATGCAAAGCTGTAAAAAAGAAGTGCGAGTTTTTGAGCAGCGGTATATTTTGCAACTTGATGCAACTCGCATGTCGCTCGGTTGCAACAAGCTTTTAGCAACTCGTCGCTGTCGCGACGCGCCAGGGACTATTGTATGGGCGGTTAACCCACCTCTTTAACCCGAACTCATTGCCAACTCAGGTGCAGCCTTGGTAACTCAACCAACTGGTTTTCCAACGTGCTTTTTTTCTGTCTTAAAGATATAATTCTCTACCTTTAATATAGCATTCGGTTCCACGCCAAACGGAACGTTGCATAGGGAATCTAACCTATCGCTAAGCCTCATATCGCTCACTAAGGTTAGGTTATGTGTCCTGTGAAACGCTTTGCTATCGCTCGCTGTCGAGTCCTCTATCGCTAACTTCTTGACCTCCGTGAAAAGTGGCAATAGAATTGGCGACAGACGAGTGTATATGTTGTGGAGCAAAGCATTGGGCATCTAACTTAACTTCAACTTACGGGAGTGTCTACCCAACTGCCCCATTTCAAATGTATTAAGTTGGGTTCCGTGCGTTCAAGTCACCTCCCTTTTAAAATGCATTGAGCTTACGCGCGTTCAAATCTCCCCATATTAATGCATGTCGGGTCAATAGCAACACCCTTGACCTAAGCAGTTATTCGTCGTCGATCTTTATAACGTTTGAAAAATTCAAGTGGAGCACTTGACTTTGAAAATCCTCCTTTCATATTTTGTCAGTTCTATTCGCACATGTTACAAGGGAGACTTGAACGCACGGAAACCAACCTAATGTATTTTAAATGGGGCTGCGGGTGAATAGTCACTTCGTTCATATTTTCATAGTTGATCCAGATCCGCAAAATTTTGCTTTAATATTTAATTTTAGAAGTCGAATGTCAACTGCTTCGTTTGTTTCTGTCCATCGTGATGTACGTTTAACTCCTGTATGAACGATGTGTACCGTCTAGCTAACTGGATGAACGATATATCTACCCTCTAAAGTGCTGTCTAAGTAATCGAACGAATTCAGACGAGGTATTAGAACCGCCGATCTTTTGTCGCCAAGTCCCCCGACTGCGTCGAGAGCTGCTGCGGTATTTTCTCGGAAAGCAGAATTGTCCGGCTGGCTGGCTGCCGGCTGGCTGCCGACCAGCCCGGGCCGGCCCGGCCCGGTTGCCGACCACGTAATGGTATTACTGCCGCTGGTTTCCGTTGGAAGATCACGCGAAAGTTTGCCGGCACTCCATGCAAGCTGTTTGCCGCCGCCGCGCTGCCATACGGTGCCGATGCGCCGAGGTACTTCTCGGTAGCAAAGGTTTTTCTGATTTCCACCTCGCGTCACCCACCCGAGCGGAGAGACAAGAGGCAAATAACCTGATGTGTGTCTTAAACCATACTGAAATTAAAGGAGCTTGGATGAACACGGTGGAAATGAAACCTTTGAGAGTTACGAACTGGTTCAGCCGAGTCTTGCCGAGTCAACTTCGGACTTAAGGACCTGCTTGTCGGAATCGCCGCAACGAGCTGGCAGCTCACTCCTGATATCCGGGTTGCGTGGCTTATTTATTAATGGTTTTATTTTATGTCATCTTTGCATTGCGCTGGGATCGGCGAACCTTAGGACTTTTAAAACGGTTAACGTGACTGGCATGAGACGGGATTACAGTATGACACGACGCATATTTGTAGATAAATAAAGAGAGCATTTCACAACGAGGCTACTCTTGCATCTTAAAATATTTAAAATCAAAATTAATGAAGTACAAAACTGTTGTTTTTCAGCGGCTTTTAGCGCTGATCCCTAAATTAGGTTGATAACCGAAACGTAAGCTGAAAGGCCATTAACTAAGAAGCGAAAAAGTTTGTTTTAAGCTCGACAAATCGTACATTTTTCGTCTTCGATTCGTTAAGTGCTATTATCTTTAATGAAAAATTGATCTTTTCGCTAGCGTTCGAGTCTGTCTGTCATTAGTTGAACATGTCCATGCACGTTGTTTACTTTTTGACCGCATTTTTTTCTCTTTTTTATGAAGTGCGGTTTGTCGGTTTGGACCGCAATTTCAAGCGCCAGAAAGTTCCCCGGAAAGAAAAGATGTTTGATCGTAAAATTAGACCTTTCCATCTCAAAATGTCTAAATACATTCAATTGTCCGGGCGACCTTTGAAGTTTCGAATGCAAAGTAATTTTCCTGAATCAAAGTGTTATTGATTTATAGGCAGGTTAGGTAAAACGAGATTCTTACAAGAGGTGGAGTGGAATAGTAAATTATTGATAAGAGCTAATGAAGCTGTGATAAGGCGAGACGTCATTTAGATTTTTTGCGATTTGAAAGCGTTAAATTGAAACGTTTTATTTGTCCGGAAATGACGTCACAAGAGGAGCAGTGATTGGGACCGAGAAAAACTATGTTTGTCGCTCTGTGTCCTTTAGACAATGTATAAGAGCCCCTTTCGCAATCCACAGCCTTGTGTTAGCAAGTACTTAAGTTTTCCGTAGTATACACTTTTTCGGACAACCATTGTCGTCTGCTAAATTGTTTCTCCTTGTCAGATATACTAATTTTTCGTTTTCTTTTCTTTTCAGGTGAGTGATCTTGAGAACTTGGCGTAGCAGGTTTGTCCCTGCTTCTCTCAATTAACACAATGAACCGTAGAAAATTCATATTCGTCACCTGTGTTGTATTTCCTTAAAGAACGAGGAATTTTCCCAGAAATTTTATTCATGAGATCAGAAGAAGGTTTAATTAAATTAATTGTTACCTCGACTCCGATGAATAATTTATGAATAGTAGCAAGGAAAATCCTCGCCTTGCCGAATGATTCCAAAATGTGATATAAAAATGTTGATCTTTTAAAAACTTTTTTCCGGAAACTTAACTTTATTTCATACATAATTTCATATTGCGTTCAGACTCTGGGAGGATGCGTGAGCCAATGACAGTCTCTTTTGAAGCAACAGTATTAGAATTTTCAGCTTAAGTTTGTTATCAGTGCGTGTTGAATCATTCAATTTGATCAAGCCTTTTCCCTGTAGTCTATAATTACATTACGAACAAAAAAAATCGGCAGAGTTTCAGAAATATTTTGCATAATCTAACTCAAGCAACATCCTCTTCCCGGCCAAAATCAAACAGGTTAAATGAATCTCATTAAATTTCCCTCCAAAATTTTACGACGAAACTTCACCAACGAATGTTTTTTACAGTTCCTTATTCCAGTGTCCTTGAGATTCTGTTGACTTACACATCTTTGTCAGAAAACGATGAGGCGCGGATCGCATCAATTTCTTAACTTTCTACAAGGCCGAATCAAGAAGAATAAAACTCAACAAATCCTCCAAAGTAATTATAGAGAATTTTTTGCCAGTCTCATTTCACTGCAAAATGACTGTCACTTTCCTTCTCTGACTTTATTCGTCGAAAATTGTAGAAAGTCATCAAGATTGACAGAAACTATAATTTTGATCGATTGTTCCTTACGTTTTGATTACTTCCATCTATCTGGGCTTCTCACTCAACCATTTAGTCTTAAAATAAGACACAATTTCACGCTTTATTCGCAATACTTCAATGTGTCTTAAAACTCCTTTTGTTGTCTCTACATGTTGAGATAACTTTTCACCAGCTGCATTAAGTACAACTTTATTTATCTTAGTTCGAGACGTCGGAGATGTCGATCAAACCCAGAGCAGGCATTTAAAAAGTCTTATTTTAAGACACTATCGGTTTGAAAGAGATGGATTGAAGGGATTGTTAATCAATAATAGTGAACGCAAACTACGTGTTGAAATTGTAACCACAGAGTCCGCGGTGTTAATCAGAGAGCTCCAGATTCCAATTAGAAAGCGAACGAGGATAGGAATAGGCATAGGTACGTTCACAATTTTCAATTAAACAATAAGATACAATATTCGGTTCCTGTTGTTGATCCATTAAACCACTTTCTACTTCAACTTGCCTCCGATTCATTCTTAACATTTTGTATGAAATTCAAAGTCTGAGACTGAAACGGCCCTCAACAGAAAACTTGCGGCAAAGACTTCAGAGAATTCGAAGGAAATCGACGCCTTTACATTTGCCGGTGACTTGAGCGCGCGGCTCATGTCAGCCCATTGGCTGTATCTCATGTTACAATGAAAATTTCCGCTTAACAAGGTCAGAAACATTGAACCTTACTGTACATAGAAGCAAAAACAGGTAGATTGGTATTAAATGCTCCCTTAATCTTCGTACATGTTTTTTGTCTAAATTTGGTGAGTTGAAAGTGGGTCGATTTCTGTAAAAATGTTTTACTATTTAGGAAAACATTTGGCATGGAATTTTGTAAGAGTTTTGAAACTGATGTTATTTTCCTCTTAGGTCTAAATAACTCCGCTTTTTGCTTGTGAAACAACGGGGGAGGTTTTCAATTTGTGTGGGTCGAATTTCATAAGATTGATGAAAAAGATGAAATTAAAGTTTGTCGCGTAGGGTTACAGTTTTCTGTGTTTTAATTTTGGGTGAGCCTCGGTTAATTAAAATAACGTAAGTTTCGGTTAGATGCCTGGTGCCTCACTTCGTTGCAGTTCCCGTAAGCTGCCATCTTGGCGTCACGAACACGGTTCAGTTTCCAGCCAGTCTTCTGCATTCGTTGCTCGGAATGCCTTTTAAATATTTTTCGAACTGCCTTTAAAAAGTTTGTAACTAATACTTAAATTAAAAAATCCTTCTTACGAATAGCTAAATATCGGTTTGACCATTCGCTATCCTTGACTGAAACTCGTTTTGAAGAATGTTTTGTGCTCAAGACAAGATGACAGATTACCAGTCCGGCAACATTTCTGTTATCAAGGCAGCGGTCGTCCTCATTAAGTTGAATGCGCCTGTCTTGCAGGCTCCACAATCGTCGTCAAAACTCAGTATTTTCTGGAAATAAACTAAGGTTGAATCTTCCACCTCTTGTGATCCACCTTTCATCGTCAGGTGGAGCGTCAGCGTTGTACGTAATGTAGACCTCCGAGCAGTTTATTCGGAACTTTTTTTAAAGATAATTTCGGTATTCGTCTGTATTTGATAATTTTCGGGAAAAGAGGTGGGAAGGGAGAGGGGTTCACGGCCATGTATCCATTGACGTCACAAACCGGCTGTTTTTGACACCTATACACTACTTCATAAAGCTATCTTGGATTCGCAGAATAAAAAGAGACGTCCTCGTTTTGGCGTCGCAGCTGATTGGTCCTTTTGTGAAACGGGATACCCAATCGCAGAGCGAAGCTGCTGTGCTCACATAAACCCGGATATTTCATGCAAATGAGCCGTCTAAAATTCCGTCTGTGCGACTTTTTGACGATTCGCTCAACTGGAGCCAAACGAAGATCGGTTATAATTAACGAAATTGGGTTAATTAATAGTACTAAATAAAATGCAATGTTTTCTTTCTTTTTTTAAATCGGAGTACTTATATCCACGTGAAACGCCTTTTCAAATGTATTAGGTAGGTTGGTGGGTTGGTGGCCGTCCGTCGAAGTCTCCGAAAATGCGTTCTAGTCCCATATGGAATGCATGTACGTGGATATGATTTTTGCATCATATAGCGCACGTTACGTGGATATACCGTCTGTCTTTTTTAATTTGAAAGAATCTAAGAAGTTCTTGGACTTTCATATTCTGATTTTTTGTTTTTATGTTGTATCTAATTTTTATGTCTTCCTTTAGGAGTTATAATCCCACTAGAAATCTTTGCCGAAGAAGTGGAAACATAAAAGTAATAATCTCGGAGGCAAAGTAATCAAAGATTGGAACATCTTGAAACTGAGAATTCTCATTTAAGAGGTTTCATTTTTGCGGTTTCTCGCAAAACCTGTTTTTGGACATCCATTAAACCCTGCTTACGTAAATTTCCGTAGAGGGGGACGATCGCTTATAAATTCCCTTATATACGGGGAAAGGGATTTAAAAAATAAACGTACGTAATTCTAAATAATCCCAAAAATCAGATTTGTGCTGCAAACGCAAAATGAAGAGTCAGTATTTAATCGCTGTTTGTTCACTGTTGCTCTCTGACTTCCCCTTAATTTTGTGTTCGGTAGATAGCCAGCCACTTGAGGGACAATTGAAGAATTTCGCAAACTGTCAAACGACTGAGAAAACATTAGCTTTTAGGTACCGCTTATGTTGAATGGAACCTATTAGAGGTTTGTTTTCCGTCAGGAGTGACTGTGAGACACGCAAACGCAGTACTTGAAGCGTTCACAAAATCTTCGGCTGTCAGCACTAAAAACAGCTACCACGCCGCTAAACTATCGCTTTTGTGGCTTGACAATTGTCACTTTAATCAGGTGCTCTGTGCCGCGATCTGTTATCACTCCACTCGGCGACGAAGGGTTCAAACAAAATATAATGTCTAAAAATTAAAGCAGTCGGCATAAATGCTCTGTGAAGTTACCAAGTGGTTTTGATGAAAAGGGAATTAAATTCACTCAAGGGATAGGAAGTCGTTACCTTCGTTAAACCTCATAAAATGCCCGGAATCAGCGTCAATTTTTTTTGGAAATCCTAGCTTTTGTAACGAGAAATTACAGCAAGGTACTTAAAAATCCAAGCGGTGCTGTGATTTCAAGGTTCCCACGTACATGGATGTACGGGTTCCATATGATTATAAGCACTTTGCTGTGAAATCCCAAGACGTATTTTTTACAGAGCAGTTCGGATCGTTTAAGAAGCCTGATTTAAATGGTTTGAGATAAAGGTGATGTACTTTAAAGATGCGGCTACAAAGAAACTGCGTTGGTCTGTGTAAGGTTCGATTTTTGCGCACATATTCCGCTGGTTGCGGAACGGGTAGGCTGACCCAACCTAAGTTATCGCAGAGGGTCGTGGTTGGTGTTGACTTTGCGGTGCGTGTTGTCGTCCCTCAATTTGGCTACGGATGCGTTCGCATTGCGTCGTCGCCGGGCCGGGCCGAGCGGGGCCGAGTGGGCCCGGGCCGAGCGGACCTCTGGCTGGCCTTGCAGGTGCCCTCGCCGCGCCGCCGCCGTGGTGAGGTGCGTCGTTCGTTGGTTGTGAGGCCTGACTTGGTCTTGCCTTGGCGATTCATTCGCAGCTCCCGTCTTCTAAACGCAGCTATAAATTCATAAATATTTAACCAATTAGATGTGCCCAGGAAATGCCTATTTTCTATTAGATGGCAATTTTCGTACACGCTTAAAAACTCTAGTAAAAATTGCTGTAGGAGTAAAATTTCACCGTTGAAGCGAATTTCCTCAACTATTTTTTTAGCGTGTACATTATATATTATAAAATAAATTTAAGCTGACAATTTTTCATCTATGTGTATAGAAGTCAGCACATATTTTTACCTTGATACTTTATAAATTAGCATAGCTTCAAGCTGTTAAAAATATTCGCATACAGAAGTTAACATATGTGTTTAGCTCACGATATTTTATAAATTGGCTACTTTGAGCTGTTTAAGATCTTTGTTCATAGAAGTTAACATTTGTTTTTAGCTTGGATATTTCATGCAATAGTCATTGTTTAGCTTATTTAAATCTCCATATAAAGAAGGTTCCTGAAGTTTTTACCCTGATATTTTGTAAAACAACATCTTTGAGGTAATATAAATATTTTTTTTTATTTATGGAAGTTAGCATATGCTTTTTAGCTTACTATGTTCTACGATGGCAACTTTGAGCTGGTGAAAATCTTCATATGAAAAAGTTAGCCTTTGCTTTTAGCTTGATATTTTATAAAATGATTAACTTCGAGCTGATTAAATTCTTGGACTGATGAAAACGACGCTGATCTGACGCGATTTGAGGGTGACGTGGAACTATTGACGCTTCTCTCCCCTTGAGGGTTCTCTACGTTTGCCGATTGAGTATCATTCACTCGCCTCTTGACTTATCTAAGGTGTTATTCGATAATCATAATGTTCTTTCTATGCTAATGAAGCTCATTAAGTTACTAAAATATCTGATGCAGAGCTTTGCAGAGGACGTTAGCTTAAAACTACGTAAATGATGTATTTTTAGGGGAGCTGAAAAAGAATCATCAGCTACAGTTCTTTGTTAAAAAGCTACCATAAACGTTTCGCACTTTGCGTAATTATACCACCACACAAAAACAACGTTGTGTCTCTTGCATTTACATTAAAAAATAATAACCGCTATTAAAATGCACGTTGCTCATGTAAGCGGGATATAACTCGGTTCATTTGTCTCCTTTACATAACTCGAATTATGCAAGGAACTGTTTCAGATAATGGCGAATGAAAGACCGAAGAATTTTTGCAATGAAAACAGTGACTGCGATTTTCTTCGGTTTAATTGCCGTTTGCTAAGTGGGTCAAGTTGGGGAAACCCGAATTATGGTTCGTAGGTTGGATATTTTCCGCCTCTGTTCCACCGTGATTAGAAATGAGCAACCACTTTGGTAAGTTACCTCGCTCCGTTGTCGCTTTGCTCGTATGCCAAGACAACAATCCTAGACAACATCCGAATGTAACGTTCGCTAACAGCCAAATGTCGCTTACTTCTCGGAGACAATGCTGAATATTTTGCTGCTAGATTAACAAATTAAGACTCTAAATTTGAATCAGTGAGAGTCTCTGAGATTGAAACTTCACTGAATATCAGTCACTTAAGCACCAATGAAATCAGGGGTGCTATAATAGATGGAACTCAGTGAAATTTCACTGAATCTCATCGAGTTACACTGGTTTAAATTTAGAGTGTTAAGTTCCTCTCGCTGCTTAGGTAGGCAAATAGAGGTGGAAAATTGTAGTTCAAAAATCTATTCAGTAACGGCTTAGTTTTTATTCAGCCGCTGTACGATTTGCACAAAAGGTTTTCAAGTAACTGCGACAAGAAAAAAAAATGTTTCGTCGTTGGGTCAGAAAACTGTAACGGTGCGCGAAGACGTGGCTGGGCGTCTAAGTATCCGCGGGAAAACAAGAAATTATTCGTAAGCGAGGCATTCCGGTTCGTTTCAACGCTCAGGTATTTCGCCCGATGAAAAGGTTTGCATTGACGTCATTGGCGAGCTTTGATACTACGAGCTGCTCGACCGGCTCGCTTGAGCATAGCTGGACCAGCCCTGCGTTGGGAGGCTGCGTGAGATTCTGCCGGCGACGAAGCTCGTTATTGGCTCAAGATCTTAGCGTTTTTTTTTTCAAGTCTAGCAGAACTTGGAGTGATCCGAAGCAGACCTACCCGTAACTAGCGTGAAAATCACTCTTGTGGAAGTTTAGCAAATTTTTCTGTCTGATGTTTAGTCCAAATCGTTATAGCTCTAACTCCGAAATTTGGAGTTTTTAAGGTCAGTTCTATTCGCACGCCTTTGTTAATACAGTGGAGACTCGAGAGCATTTAAACCAACCTTATGCTTTTTAAATAGGGCAGCGTGTGAAAAGTCACTAGGTTTTTTAAAGAAATGCCAGTAATTAATGGACATTATAAGTGGAAAGGTCTTGATCAGAATTTTCAGAGTAAGATACTATAATATTGGCCTATCCGTAAAAATAACCTCGCTATAAAGTGCCCTTTTAAAACGACACAAAGGAGCCCTAAGCAAAGCTATTCTGTTTTTGAATTATTAGCACTCGAAACAAGAATTATCGTAATTCCTAAAAAGATACAAGGTGTTCACCCCTCTTTTGTATTAACTCACTCCATGAAATAGTGATGCGCTCACTTCAGTTTTTAGCGTGTACCTACGTTATTTTAGCTGGCTCCAGGCTGCAAATCAATAATTTTAAGTCATTTTGCAAGCTTCCGCGCTGTGAAAATATCTTCATCGAAAACTAACTGATGAAAGTCCCATCGATAACTTGACTTCCCCTTGTCTAAAATCACGAGCTAAGTCGTTTGCGTGTCTCGACCCACGGAATGTTTTGGGCGACTTGTTTTCTAAAGCAGGTTACTAAGAAGTTGCCCTCGACTCTGAAACCTGAAGAATATGATGAATCGGCTGGTCCAAGGACACAAACCCAGTTTTGCTCTTAAAGGAAAAACACCCGAATCCCATTGATCCGACCAACAAGATCTACTCGCCTTTCTTTGCAAAGAAAGGTTGAATTTCCACTAATGTGCGATCAACCTTTCGTCGCGCAAAGAAGAGCACTTTTAACCCAAGTTAACCTAACGCAACCTAACTGGACCAGCGCGATTTTTGTTAATCCGTATTCACGGAGAGAATCAAGGTCTTGGTTAGAATCGATTGGTTGCTGCAACCAACCTCTTCCTTACCTTGATTAAAAAAAGATTGATTGAGATTTTGATACAAATGTGGAAAATTTAGACTTTTTACTTAATTTGACAGAAAATATATCATGGTAATCTTTAAGTAAACTGAAGTAATTCTTTTTTTAATACGTTGCCCAAGATTACAGTGCAGTGTCTTTAAACTCAAGATCGTATGGACTTAACCAATGTATTTTCTTTTTTTTCAGGTGAGTATTTTGGACATTCCTCCTCACTTGGGACCATAGTGTTGCTCCTCCAACATCATATTATGGTGAAGGTATGCCTTAAAGGAACACGAATCTTTCAGTACATTTCAGTACAGTACATCATTTGCGAGATCAGGGTAAACAATAAACCATAACTTCCAGAACTTCAATTAATTTGATCCCGATTGCTTGAATACCTGTTCGTGTCTCTTCGGAATGGAAAGGTCGATGCACCGGCCTCTGAAACTTCGAGCCGAGTTTTATCAGCGGTACACTGTGATTTTGAAAGGTGGCATTTTCTGGGTCTTGTTTCTTCTTGCCATCATCTTGAGTATTAACGACATATACGATCTTGTTAGGTTAACCAAACTTTGCTTCGGTTAAGATTTGATCACTTGCCTTATGCCTCGCTTTGAGATCGCTTCGCTTGGCGACTATTAGTATAGGTCACGAGCCTTACTGTCTACCCCTGTCGTCCCGCTCGACATGCGACGAAAGGTGGAACACGAGAAAAAAAATCAACCTTTCAAAACAGTGTACAGCGCCTTAACTTGAGCGAATGCATTCTTCGAATAGCAACACTACTGCGATTTTTACAGTCGTGGAAACTATCGCAGTAACATTGTCGATTTTGTGTGTGTTTTAAGAGGTACTGTGTTTGCACTCATCTTTAAATACCTCATTATTACCTAGCTTCAGAAATTATGCCAAACTTCAGCGTAATGTCCGCACTTTAAAATCCATGGAATGCAACTTAATTGTGATGTGCAATAAACCGACGAGACAAAGTAAGGGATACTTATTACATCAGAATTTTTCTGAACAACTTTGCTTACAGCTTTACAAAATTACATCAATGAGTAATTGATGAACCATCGCACACACCAATTTGGATCATTATTAATGTGTCCGCCATTAAAACTGGTTTCGCGGAGGAAATGTTGCTGAAGGACTCTGAATTGCAAAAAAGCTATGCTGGTTTTGTACTTTGTTATTATTGGCGAATTAGACACGTTGGCCTTGGAAACGCGATAAGAGTCGTTGGTACGGCGGACGCTTCCCATCCTCATTTCGC
>Ga0058701_10002843_pt1 | contig 13412 bp, 8 predicted proteins | sample AgamicOrMae_FD_97039 | JGI IMG/M metagenome (GOLD analysis project Ga0058701, IMG submission 97039) | Agave microbial communities from Guanajuato, Mexico - Or.Ma.e | ecosystem: Host-associated > Plants > Phyllosphere > Phylloplane/Leaf | place: Guanajuato, Mexico | collected 2012-06-04 | reverse complement strand
GGGGTAAGAAATTCCATAAACCGGTGTTTATACTGACGTTCAAGGGACGTCCGTACAACGTCTAAACCGGACGTCCAAAATCGCGAACTTTCGACCTAGAACGGACGTCGCAAACGGACGTCCGCCCGACGTCCGTCCGACGTCCGCGTGCTACCAGAGTACTTGTTAGCTGTATTTTACGCAACAAATCGATCTCGATCTTTACGCCTGAAATTGTGCATAAACTTTCCACTCCTAACGTTGAACCACCAAAAAAGCACAATATTAGTTAAGTTTTGAAAAATTATATCGATTTGATAAGTTTAAATCCGGTGAATAACGAAATAAACGCTTCGATCGAGTCCGGTCTATTTATCGACGTGTAGTGATGGAGTGATGACTATCTCGGTGTTCCTTAGTTTTACAATTTAAGTACGAGCAATTTCTTTTTGTCAATTTTATTTGCACGCCTATGTTGATACAAGGGAGGCTTGAACGCACGGAAACCAACCCAATGCATTTAAAATGGTAAGTGACTTGAACGCACCTAAACATAATAAATTTTAAATGGAGCAGCGTGTGAATATTCACTTCGTTTTTTATGGGGGAGGGGGTCAAATATGAGAGAGCGCTTTTCCAAACCTACAAACAAATGAAAAAATAAATAATTATATTGATCGAAAGTGTTCCAAAAACGGTCGATCACATCGACCAACCAAACCTCACCATACGACCGCCGAATAACGTAATTCTGACGTAAGGCATCTGACCGGGGTCCGGAGGAAGGTGCAGTTCTTAATAAAAAATGCTATCCGCCCGACAGTTTCTTAAGCACACGTGAAACAATGGTTGGAGAAGCTGGCCGCGAACCTAAATAAGCCGTAACTGAAGAGCACGGTTGGGGGTGGGAAGGAGAGGGAGTACAAAAAGTCGAATTTCTGACGGTAACAACAAAGAGAAAAAATCTCCAAATCCAGAAAATTTTCAGGTAGTTTTCCTCTTCGTCTTCTTTTTTAGTTGGGGGGTGGGGGGGTTTGGGGGGTGGCGATGAAATGAAGAGGTTTCTCGGCCTTTCCAAGAGGGAATATAAGAGAATAGGAAAACTACAAGATATTTGGTGAAATCCTCCAGGAAAAAAAAAGGCACTAGTCATTTAAGTTTTTCTTTTTTTTTCTCTTTGTGCTGGTTTGAAGGTAAAATTTGGTCTATGAAGACCCAGTCCATTCTTTGTGCACGGGAAGACGATGAAAACGCGATTCAGAATATCAATAAACGAATTAAAGTCACATATCATCTTTTATTTGGTCAACGGAGACAATTTTGATCTTATGTCCGTCATCAACAAAATCTACATAAAAGGACAAACAATGTTTGAGCACACCTACACCCACATACACATACGTTTACTGTACAGAGACACCAAAAGGGCTGTTTGTGTGTGTCATACACGTACAATACGGTAACATGAGCACGTTCAATCAAAAAAATCAACTAAGCATACTATCATTTAAAAAGCAAATCTCATTTATGTCTTTGGTAATTGTACCGATCAAATGGCGCGATGCTCAACAGTTTTGAACTGCTTCGGTTATGCTTGGCGCCATAAATATACATTTTATCACCCGGTCGATTTTTAAGCCATTTTTACGCTAGCAACTATAACAGCTTTTTGAAAACAAAATGCCACTGTTTTTAACAGAAAATTGGCACGTATCTCTGATTAATTTTGAATACGAGTCGTAAGTATACGTAAGTGAGTTTGCAAGGCTAAGGAAATTCTATTTTCTAAAAGGACAGGCTTGCAGCGTTGAAATAGGCCCTCTCCCTGCTGCAGTTACGTCATTATTCATTTAAAACATGGAGTACCGAACAGAATAAGTGCACAAAATTCTGTAACCTGCTTGTTATTGACACATTTCCATGCAACGGATTTCCTAGGCTGTAAGGCATACTACCTGAATACTTTAGAGCAACTTCTGGCCCGGCAATTTTCGGAACCTGTCGAGATCAAAATAGTTCCGCAGGATCCTTGAAAACAGAGTCGCATTCTACAGGAACTTTTGAAACAGGAAAGGAGGACTTTTGATATAGACTGTACCTGCTGGTCAGTGGAAATTTTGTTAAGTCTTTTGCAATAGTTTATAGACGCACTTCCGGTCGGGTAAGAGTTTCTTCATCGTAACATTGTTCGGTTTACGCTAAAACCGGCAGCTAAGCCGCCAAGAGAACTAGTCCTACGGCATAGAAAAAAGAATCTCCTTTAATAGACAGGCAGGCTAGAATCTCCGATCACTCCTACTTGGAATACCGGTACTCCATGTGTCGGGAACTAACTTTCTGGTGAACGGAACTAAATAATAGTTTAAAAAAAATGAGCAGCCTCATAAACTGCATCACAGATCACACCGCAAGGGTGCTCATACATTCAGGATACCTGCAATTCTTCTTATTAACCCGTTTAGGCCCAAAAGTTGTTCTGCTCATTGTTGCCAACTACTGGAACATAAGTACCTAACCCTAGCGTCGTGACACTTATTTCGACAACGAAGAGATTTTATTCCGAGGTCGCGCTTATGTGAAATGATGGTCGAATGTTGTTCTACTGACATTGCATCTGGCAGTAGCATCTCACGAATAGACGGAATAACTACACGGAGAGAAACTTGCTGACAAGTCTGCAATAACTCTCGCCAAACGGAGAGCAGGCCAAGGGTGCATCCAAATTGATGGACCAAATTAATCCCAAATAATAATAGACGCAATAAAAAATGATGACGAAATAATAATAGACGCTATTTGACTGTCACTAATTCCTCCTGTCAGGTTTGACAAAGTTAAAAGATTCTTAACCCATCCGAATTGTATGTATGACTGGAGATGAGGCTACAAAAGTTAAAAGGACTCTGCTCACGCGCGTAAAAGTCTCTATTCTGATGGACACACCAAACCTCTCTTTTGGTAAAATTATTCCACAACCAATGAAGTTTATGCCGGACAAAAATCTGGGCCTAAACGAGTTAACAACTCCGAAATATGAATAGGTATGAAATATGAGGATTAGTGCAGAGCTCCTGGTAGCACTACATAATAGTTTTTGATATCGTGGAAAATACACATAATACTTCGTTTGAATGAAGTAGAACAAAACAAAGTTGATTTACACTTACTCTTAAAAACGTGCTTCAGGTAGATTTCATGCTTTGTATCACTGACACAATAATAGCGTCATCACAAAATACTTGAAATCAAAATAGAATATATTTATAATAAATATGTACAAGAGTCTTTCCTCTGTTAAATTACAGCATTGCACTTACACGCTACCCACGTTTAGTAGGCGCAATCCTCCACTGAAACTTAGGTTTGCCTGTCAAATGTGAGCTTTCAATGCCTTTCGGTAAGAACTATTCCAAACCGAACCTGTATTATTTTCTAGTAATCGAAAAGTACAACTGCTCGTTCTGAAATATGGATTCCGTTAAGTAAGTATTAAGACAGTTACTTTACAACGGATCCAAACATTAGTCGAAAACATCAGTGGATTGTTCGTGAATTTTATCGGCCCAAGCTCAAAACAGATGGAAATTTCAGAAACGACGTTTAAAATCCGATCATTATTGAATGATTCTCTCCCAGAATCAACAGATACTCCATGCAGCACGGTCTCGAAAAGAATAGGCTTATGCAAAGCGACGAGTGAGACGATGTCCCGGAAAAGTTCGTTCTCGGTTCGTTCTCGGTCCGGAGCTACGAATTTCCCAGAGCCCCTTACAATGCGAGGGTAGGCAACAGCAATACAGATGTGTCACGCACATTGCCTATCCTCAGTTTGTAAGGGGCTCTCCACAGAGAGCATTGATTCCATCACACCGAAAACGTTTGCGATAAAAGATTCGGCCGATTTCCGCAACAATCGCTTCGAAGTAACTGAAATATTGTAGAGAACCTTGAACTAATTTTCGGGAAATCGTTACTCTCGGGAAATCGTTACTCCCTGGCAATCGTGCTGCACTGATTTTAATGGAATATCTACGCTAACATTGAAGGGGGCTTAGTTCCACCAGGGTCACTGCAACCGAGGCCAATATTGCGCCGACATATCTGGTGTTTGACCTGGGACGGCTATAGGCACCGAAACTCCTGGCGAGATGAGGCCTGCGGAAGATAAGACATGGATTATTTACTCATAACGGACACGGATAAAAATTCGAGTCTATTGTCGGTCTTTGGGTCAAAACAGTTATACGTCGTATTCAGGTTACTATTCAAGGTCAGTCACTCAAAAGTACCGGTAACGCCAAACAAACAGTGTCGAGAAGTCCGCGCGTTTAATATGGCTATGAATAGGCCTAGTCCACTTTACACAAAACATATTTTGACGATATCTAACACGAATCTATTTCGTCCCTTTCAGCCCATTTTGAATTTGCCACATGCTGATGACTAGTTTTGCAATCCCATTCCCGAAAATGGAAGCTAATAAATTTTGAATATTCTTTTGAAGTACGCATTTTTAATAAAATAAAAGGCCATTTTAAAAAATGAACACAATGCCTCAACGATCACTTTAAAATATACTGTAAACCTTTAAATATTAAAACTTTAATTAACGGTATTGTCAAAAGAACTTCCGTTGATGAGGAATATTCTTAGGGCAGAAAAGCAGCTTAATTCAAAAAGTTGTGTCTATGCATCAGCTCAATATATTTTTGACTCATTTCGCCACAATGAACTGAAGTCGATGTTCTGCAAATATTCCGTCAACAAGGGAAGGATTCGCCAATTATGTTTAATAAAACGAGAAAAAGATTTTCATGTGCCGATAAATTGAAAGTTTTTCGCCCGTTTCAAACCACTGTTAATTTTACGAAACTGCTACCGAAAAACAATATGTTTTTTTATTATTTTTTTATTTTTTTATTTTACTTTTATTTTTTTTATTTAAACATTCTTGGGTTGGAGTGTCCGTGCAAAATCCATGGTAATATCCATGCCGAAGAATCCATTCTCTTAAAAATACTGGAATGGACATTCATGGTGCATGGACATGGCATGGACACACAAATATCCATTCTTTTTTTTAATGAATGGATTATTCGGTTCGGATATTGCATGGACACTTCAACCCGGGTTTAAACATTTTCTGGCCGCAATTCTGCAGAGATACAAACTGTATTTTCTACAATATAGCGGCAACCAAGGTGAAAGCATTTACCCGGTTCCAACTTCTCAATTCTAAATACGAGCGCGTCGTAAAAATGTAGCTCACCTGTAGATGATGCACTATGGGAGCCATACTGGTGGGCGGCCATGCTATGGTAAGCCGTGGGGGCGACTGGGACGGCCTGGCCCACCGAGAGGCCGCAGGGCGACGGGCGGCCGCTGGCGTACGGCGACAGCCCCAGGGGCTCGTAGTGCGCCGTGGGTCCGGACGGCGCCAGCCGCATGCACGAGAAGGGCGACGGGGAGTCTCTCTGCTGCTGCTGCGCCTGCTGGGGCTGCTGCTGGGGCTGCTGCAGGCCGCACGACAGGCCGCCGGCCATGAGCGGGCCGCCAGCCGGCGCGCCGCCCGGGTTGCCCGCCCCGCCCCCGCCCCCCAGGTGCGCGTTGTGGCTGTGAGGTAAGCCCGGCATACTGCTGAACGTCGACATCGGCGTCATCGGGCTGCAAACGATATTAAGGGTCGAAGATAAAACTGGGAGGCAAGGTCAACCAGAGGAGTACCACCGATTTCATCTCGATTTCCTTGGAACTTTCAAAGCTTTCAGATAACGGTATAGACAGATAGCCAGGCCCAACTCTTGCTGCACTCTAAACTTGAATCAGCAGATTTCAGTAGATTTTCACTGATTCAAGTTTAGAGAGAAATCGAGCCACTGATTCACTTCAGTGGCTCGATTTCGAGTGATAATCAGTAGATTTTAGTACACTCATTCAAGTTTAGAGTGTGCCAAAATTCATTTTCACTACGGTAGAAACAGGGTTAAATATTGAATAATTTTTTCGAAGGAAATTAAAACCATCTTTTTTCGTGACAGAACACCAAAAGTAGCGCCTGAGGCTCGAATTTTAAGGACTGTGCTATATTTTTCACCAATTTAGAGACATAGCCCTTATCGTGATATACAAAAATACCCCAAAAATACTTCCTAGTAATTATTTAAATATTCCTTTTTTTTGTTCAATTTCAACGCTGTTTTTACGAGAGGGGTCATTCCACGCTAACTCACCAGGCAGTTGCAACGACTCCCTCAGATTTCACTCGTATGTTGCTTAAATGACTTCTTTTAATGAAAAATGAAGGCTTGCCAAGTCGTTTTGAGATATGAAGCCTTGCACGCCCGCAAACAAGGTCGAATTTCACGCAAAAACTCGATTTTTCCGACTCTTTGTCTGTTTTTCGATAAAAACTCCGAAATTTTTCAACCGATTTTGGTCCTTTAGGTTGCATTGTGTTCGGGAGATTCCCACGAACAATTCCTTTTCTAAAAAAAATCAATCATAACGATATGTTTGATATAACTTGCAAACTGTACCTCCGATTTTCACATTCGAGGTCGGAAAATGTTCCAGAAAGTCCCTGAATCAACGCCCAGTATTCGTGTTTTTGCTCCTTTTTGGTTTCGCAAAATTGAGAGGCCATAGTTTGCATTACATTACGCAAGATGTGTGACTTTCGACAAGTTTCAAAGAGATTTCCAAACAGCTAACAGGGAACCCTCCCAGGTGTAAAACCCAGATTTGCACCAAACATATAGGAGTTGTAGTACACCAGTACACCTTCCACAATGATTTTCGGAAAAAAATTCGATGGTCCAAAAACTCATCAAATCGATTAAGAATGATCCCAAAACACGCAGATAGATAAGGTCACGCAGTGGTGAGGGCAAAAAAATAAAATAAAAAAAATACTGTCGAAACCTGGCGAGTTAGATTACCTAAAAAAAACGCGGAACAGCGCACTTTCAACGTTCGCAGATTCGGTCACGCAATGGTGGGGGAAAAACTCCTGTCAAGACATAAAGCGAGTTCCGGTTTTTACTCGTTCTTTACCTCTCCCTACCTACATTCCATTTTAGAGGTAGAAAGAACGAGTATAGCGCTCAACGCGGATGACGTCCGTAAGCCAACAGGTATCACAGCCGAAACCATAAGATATACAGGGAAAAGTCAAAGTCAAGAAATGAAGAAAACCACACGTATTCGGCGTTGATTCAGGGACCTTTTGGAACATTTTCCGACCTCGAATGTGAAAATTGGAGATGCAGTTTGCAAGTTATATCAAATTTACCATTTTTGGACGTTTTTCGTCATAAAATCGGAAAAACACAAGATATTTGATTTTTATTTTTAAAAAAAGGAATTATTTTTTGGAATGTCCTGAACACAATGCAACCTAAAGGGGCAAAATCGGTTGAAAAACTTCGGACCTAGTATCATCGAAAAACGGACATAAAGTCGGGAAAAAATCGAGTTTCTGCGTGAAATTCGACCTTGTTCGCGGGGGTGCAAGGTTTCATTTTATCGCAAAACGACTTGGCAGGCCTTAATTTTTCATCAGAAGAAGTCATTTAAGCGACATACGAGTAAAAGCGGAGAGGTCGTCACAACTACCTGGTTGGTTGGCGTGGAATGACCCAGAGTGAAAATGAATTTCGGCAGGAAGTTTTGGGCTTTAATACCCTTTTAAACCGTTACCAAAGGTCTCGACGAGAGCAGTTAAGAGGATCGGATGCCTCAAGTTAAGGTAGCCTACTCGCCTTGACAGAGGGGCCGTATACTGTGAATTTCAAAGGCTGCACATTCTACCTCTTTCGCGCTACCTTTTGTCACCAAGTTGAGCGGATTGGCAGCGGAGCGAGGCACGAACAACCACCCTCATTCAATTGAATTGACCGGCACAAGCCTCGTGCAATTTACGAAGGTCAGGTTACGTCTCTTGTGCCTCAACTTGTTGTCGCTCCGCTAGTATATCACAACGCCTGATGCCGCTTATTACTCGCCGGCAGTACTTGCCAACCAGAAGTAAGCGGCATCACGCTTGCCAACCCTTAGATGAGGTTAGGAGCCTTGTGCCTCGAATCCTCGATCCTCTCAACTTGATCGAGAAAGGTAGAATACACGACGTAATATAGTAAAACCTTATTCGGTTTTTACCCAACACACCATTCTTATTCCTGATATTAAAACTAGTACGAATCTACTTTGATATAAAGACTATAGAAATACTAGTACCGTCCACTTTGCGAAGTGTCGTATATAATGCAATTTTAGTGATATATTTTTTTCGTCTGACCACATGAAAAAAGATCTTGAAAGAATAAATAAAAAAAAAAAATATTTGTGCCATTTTCTAAACATGAAAAAAAACTACCAATTTGAGAGAAATCAGAAAAAAAAGGAGTTTTATCAATTGAGAATGCCAATGTGAGTTTTATCAATTGAGAATGATTTTTAGGGTATTAAAATATAGAAAAACTTCCGAAATCCAATATTCTGTTGATCTTTTCCACTAAAATATTGTCTATGTAAGACGAGAGTGTCTCACCTGTAGGAATCCGTCATGGACGACAAGTGTCCCCCAAGACCGGAGTACATGGAGTGCGCGGGGTAGGTGGCTCCATTCATGACAGGAGCACCTCTCGGAGGGGACGCCGCCTCCGGGAGGGGGGTCACCGCCCCGGTCCCGGGCTGAGATGCGCTCCCGGACCCACTTCCGCCCCCTCCGGCGCTATTTCCGGTCGCAGTACCCCCGTTTCCGCCCCCGCCAGCCGGATCTCCTCGTCGCTGCATACGAAGCTTTTCTTCTCGGCGCCATTTCGCTCTCCGGTTTGAAAACCATACCTGAAACGACACAAGGTTTGCATTGCATTTTTAGGCCATGTTAAGCTACTAGTGGGTACTATCATAGAAAAAATGTCCCCCCTGCAACGCACCGATGTCTAGGTGGTTGCTGGGGGGGGGGCATTTTTTCTGTCTATGAAAGTACAGTTAGGTTATGTTAAGCGAGGTGAGATTACTTATAAGGTCAAGATGGGGTCAGGTTGTAGGTTATGTGACGCATGAGGTTACAAGAGGCGAGGCAAAATTAGGTTAGGTTTTGATGAGGATAGGATATGATAGGTATTGTTGGGTTATATAGGATGAAGAGTTCGTTTATGTGACCCGAGGTTACACGAGGCGAGGTAAAATTAGGTTAGGTTTTGGTAAGGTTAGGCTATGATAGGTATTGTTAGGTTACATAGGGCGAGAAGTTTGTTTATGTGAAATGAGAATAGGTTACATGAAATGAGGTTAGAGAGTTTATTGCCACTTGCGAAAGGCGGCTCACTGTAAGACAACGCAGTACCCGAAATCTCACCTGTATTCTCGCCTCTGGCAAGCCCACCTTCGCCGCCAATCTCTCCCTCGCGAATACGTCCGGATAGTGCGTCCGCTCGAACTCTGAAACAACCGCACAAAAAGAAAGGTTATGGGCCCAGAGAAGAAAAAGAAAAGTGTAGCAGTGATTCTCCTACATCTGAAATAGGAACGAAGTCGGCCCTCACCCCTTTGCGGGCGTCTCCTGTCCCATCTTCAGAGCGAACTCAATTTTCCTCGCGCCACAACTCCCCCCCCCTCCCACCCTCCACCCAACCGCAAGACCTCCCCCTCCACGCCACCGCCACACCCCCAAATCCACGCGCTTACAAAAAGAAACGTCTCACCATTTTCGGCCGCAAAAGGGCGGAATCCGGTAAAACGGGAGGGGAGGGAATAACGTTGACAAAATGACCTCGCCGCGCCGCCTGGTTTTGTCTTTCACTCACAAAAAGTCTTCAACTCTACCAAAATAAATAAAAGTAACTGGGACTTTCTCCCTGCTATCAAGGTCATATCCATACGTTCAACTCAGTCTACACAAAGTAAAAGTAAGACCTTACACCGACTGTTTTTAGCGATCTCAAAACTGCAATCTTGTTACCCAGCATTAACGAGAGAGTAAGTTGGCATTACGTAGGAATAATTAGCTTAGGAATAGACTTAATAGGTAGGAAAAAATGTCCAACCCCTAAAAACTGTTTTACAACAGCCTGGACAGTAAAAACGAGATACCTGTTTTATGAAGTTCTTACCTGGTTTGGGTGTGAAAATAAAACAGGGCTAGTCCGTGTTTTATTATTATCACGATAGACCTGTGTTCAGCCATATCATTGGAAAGCTCTCGTCGAGACCTTTGGAATGATATGGCTGAACATAGGTCAATCTTGGAAAATAACCAAAACAGGCACTACTCCCTTACTTTACAAGACAGACCTCAGCCACATCATTGGAAAACTCTCTCAAAGACCTCTTAAATGATGTGGCTGAACACATGTCTATCTTGAAAAATAATCAAAATACGCACTACCGCCGTTTTATTTTCACACCCAAAACAAGTAGGACTACCCCCAATACAGAGATGTTCCGTCTTAACTACACCTACATTTCTTTAGTTCCACTTGTGCTAGGTGATTTCCATTCTATGTGGTATTTATTTGTGATTGGAGTTTTTTCCCCGTTTTCAGTGTATTTCATTCGCTATAATCACGATGTTTACAGGCTTTGTTTCAGTAAGAGGTATCTGTGGTGGCACTGAAGTGCGGTGTTGAGCGCGCCTTCGCAGTCGTACCTTTTTCCAAGCTCTCGATTTGATCGTTCGTGAAGGACGTCCTGTTTCGCTGGAGCTTCCTCTTGAGGCGTAACCTGGCCTGGTCGTCGTCGCCCGCACTGCCTCCGCCGCCTCCGCACGAACCCGGGTTCGAGTTGTCGCCCCCCGAAGCCGTCTCGTCCGAGGGGACGCCGTCCAGGTCCAACACCACTGCAACAAAACGCAAGCAACGTTCAAAGATCGCTCTTGAACCAAAGTCGCCCTTCACTTTGGAGGCAGCTCAATGGAGACACTGGCAAAGTCAATCGACCCTTCGCGGAATCGAGTATCTTCGAAAACATCGACGGCGAAACTCAGGTTGTGTTTCAGAGAGTCCACTGGAAACCGGTAGAGGTAGAAAGTCATCGACCTCTCTCAAAAGTGCTCCTCAACAAAATTAGAGGTGCAATTGTACCGCGGGAAACGAAAACTTCCACTATTTAAAAATTACACTGATTCACGTTTAAAGTGTAATCTCTGGCGTCCACGAAATAGACCATCAGTGGACTAAAGAACTTTTGAATAAGTCAGTGGACAGGTAGAGATGAATGATCGATGTAAAAGTGGAGATGTAAATTCGACGCTCTTCGGTGCTAAGAGTTCCATAGGAAGGGCATTACACAAGACCTAATTGAACTCTTGCACCAGGTGGACACTTGATACCAAGCCTGAACAGTTGATATCTATTTGTTATTCAAAACATCGTCGGTACTGGCCAGTATTGTGGTCGTCTGTTAACTACTTCTTATAGCTTAAAAGTTTGGGCTTCTGCCTTAGTTTTTTCTCTACTTTAAGGAAACTTATAGCGTGCGGATTATGAACACCTGTTTTTGGATATTCCTAAGGCTGTTTTGGATGGGTAAAATGGGTATAAAGACATCGGTCAAATTACGAGATGGATCTTTACACACATCAATGTGAAGTTACCTCCCGAACCGTTGCATTAAATACTGAATACCTATTGAAAGGCCAATCTTGAAAATTGACCAAAATGCGAGATACAACGATACAACCTTTAAACACAAAACAGGAGATAAGCAAGAACGTGTATTTTTCCGAGTGCATTACAGATCGCTTCCGAGAAGCGAGCGCGCGTTCTTCTTTGGAAACTCAAAGCCTATCTCTAACGAAACGCAAGGAGATTTCCGGAGTTTTGAGTCGAGCAGGAACTCAATCTGAAAAATCTACAACCGAAATAAAAATTATCATTTCGATTGAGTGGGGCGTCGCTCCGGTATCAGGTGCTCACGGCCACCTTGAGAAAGCAATCCAGCATTGAAGCTAGAGATAAGCGGCGCTCTTTCGTCACGGAGAGAGCGCAGAGAGCCGAGAGAGCCACGCGGCAGGCGCGTTGCTGCTCTGCGTTTGTTACGCGTTATAGCAACTTGCGGAGTCGCTCAGGCAGAAACTGGCCGATAAGGGGACAAAGACGGAGATAGGGGTTTCAGCCCCGGTGTTGCCCCCCTCTCCCTCCCCTCCCTCCGCGAGGGGCGGATCTGCCTGTTTGCTGGTATGCACTTGCCTTTCAGGCAGCGATTGGCGGCATTTATGGCGTCGCTTTGAGCATAAGAAGCCGTCTTTTGCACCTGAAAGGTGGTTGCGCGCGGCGCGGCGCGCTCTCAAGTCGTAGAGGAGTGGAGGAGACGTAATGACACAACAAGGAGCGCGCTAAATAAGACCCAATAGTCGAATTCGCTGAAAAAAAAGAACGCCGGTTTTGGGTGCCATAGATTTCCAAGGGTTCACTGCCTGCTTCTCGTATTCTATTTTTCGTAAACGTAGCAGAGCGAGGCACACGGCACAGACTATCCTGACCTAATTTCTCTCAAACTCACCAATCTAAACCTAACCTACCTTAGCCTAACCTGTCTTAACCTAATCTATTTTGTCCAATAACCTATCTTAACCTTCTCTTTTAAAGATTTTGAGTGAAATTCACTCGTTGAAACGAAAAACTCACCCACTCGAAGCTTCGGCTTAATCAGCTTGCGGCGAATTTCACTCGAAAGTTTTAAGAGTAATCTACCTTAAGCTAATTTATATTAACCTAACCTATCTTAACCTTATCTATTTTGACCTAACCTATCTTAACCTATCTATTTTGACCTAACCTACCTCAACCTAATCTATTTCGACCTAACCTATCTTAACTTAACCTATCTTAACTTAACCTATAGTAACCTAACCTATATTAACCTGACCTAACGGTCCCCAAGCCCGATGTCGTTTACTTCTCAAAGCCAGAAACTGCTGCCGAGAAGTAAGCGGTATCAGGCTTGGCGAAAGCCGAGCGGAGCGGTAGTGAGGCGAAACAAAGGTACGGGACCTTGTCTTGATAATCGGCACGTGACGATTAGGTTAGGTTGGATGCCTTGTGCCTCGCTCTGCCGTGGCTTTGCCTGGTCTTGCGAAGAAAGGTCGAACACAAGATGATAAAAGTGCAACCTTTGAAATTTATTGCGAAGCACATAGTGCCTAGATTGGGACGAAAAGGGTTAGGCCTTTAGGGCCGAAACAAGACAAACCGGGTTGACCGTATTTTGGCTGAGTGTATTCTTCTAGAGCTTGCAATAATCCATTCAATGCGGAAAGTTCTTGGTGAATCTATTCGTTTAAAATGGCATTCGATATAGTGATTTCTAGAGTCATAAATTTTCTCCACTCTTAAATTATTTTGAATTATTTTCAAGGTAGTCTTCTATAACTAATTAACCACAATACAACGTAAATGTACATGTACTATCATAGACAGAAAAAACGTCCC
>Ga0058701_10002842_pt1 | contig 13412 bp, 6 predicted proteins | sample AgamicOrMae_FD_97039 | JGI IMG/M metagenome (GOLD analysis project Ga0058701, IMG submission 97039) | Agave microbial communities from Guanajuato, Mexico - Or.Ma.e | ecosystem: Host-associated > Plants > Phyllosphere > Phylloplane/Leaf | place: Guanajuato, Mexico | collected 2012-06-04 | reverse complement strand
TTTTTATTGCAATACGAAAAATCAATAAGAGAGGCACGCAGAGAGGAAGTCCAATATCTCGTTTGATTATGCGCATTTTTTGGCTCTCAGCTATTTTCGCCAGGAGGCCCAACCAGATAAAGACTTTTCACAATATCTTCGTTGCCTAAATTTTACGCCACATTCAAAGTACGCAACTCGGTCTTAAAAATCATGTTGGGTATTCTTAAAAATAGAGGATTACTAAAGTAATTAATCGCATTTTCTAAAAACAGCCTCAACCTAAGTCCTGTTACCCCAACTTTGACCCTAATCTCAGATGCTAATTAGGTTACGTCAACGTATCGGTACCAGATCGAATCTGGTCAGCCGAAACAGCATTAGTGTAGATCTAACCTAATCTGAAATACATCTAGCATTTTATGAATACTTGCCTTTAATACTCTCTTTCCTATTTGAAATTTATTTTTCTATTTTAAGAAACTGCGAATAAAAGTTCCAGACATTATTTGCACACTTTAACTGCGCATACTTCGGCAGGTTGGCCATCTCATTCAATCATATAGCGAGAACTATTCCAGCGGGGTGGAATAACTTTTTATGCTTCGGTAACTTTTTTTCCCAGGTTGGCGTCCTAATTTTTTCAGAGCCTATGTTGGCAACAGACAAATTTCCAACGGCTCATTAAAATGTTCCACGGGTAACAATGATATAGGCGGGTTTTGGTTTCAGCAAAATTAAGCGCAAGTCCTGTTACCCCTACTAGAAAAAAAGTTGGGCTTCGACTAATTACCGGCAAGACCGAGTTCCAAGGCTCTGGTCCGGAGTAGTTCACCTCCCTTCTTCAAATTAGTGTTGCTTTAAAAAAATAATGCAACTCCCAACTCCTACCTCCAGTGCTCCACTTTCGTCGCGGAACTGAACAGAGCGAGTTCCAAGGAACTTGATGTGAGTATAGAGCTGATGATTGGTAAGCCTGGTTCCGCTTATTTCTCGGCGGAAATAGCACGGCGAGCTATTTGCGCGGGATATAATAAATGGCCAGTTTTATTCGCACGCCTGTGTTAGTACCAGGGAGACTTGAACGCATGGAAACCAACCTAATACATTTTAAATGGGGCAGCGTGTGAATAGTCACTTCGTCTAATAGAGCCTCCAAGGGAGAGCCAAGCCCTAGACACGTATCGTCCAAGTCTAGTCGCCATTTTGCCTTTTTTTGAGCCGATTTTTATTTTGATAAAAGCAGCATGGAAACAAAACCTTGCTTTACCTATAACGCCCCTCTCAGAAGTAAATCGGCCCGAAAAGCTAGCGATAGCGTTCGTGAACCGTGATTTCAAATGCGTAAAAAAATCTTTATTGGCCTTTTTTTTGTTGTTAATAGGCCGATTTTCAATTTAAATACATTGCAGAAAAAAAGACATGGCTCTCATTTCCCACCATCGGAACGCTGCAAAATCCATGCGACTGATCGGACTTAACAAAGAGGCAATTTATACCAACACGCTTTTAAAACCGGCCCCATTTCGTCCTTTGAAGTGATCCTTTATCAATTGACCGGGTGCATTGACAGAACCCCAATCAGTGTATTTCTGAAAACCGCCAACACACGAAAAGACGGGAGTCGTCCATACCTTATCACCCAGTAGGGAGGGGTGGGTTCAAAGAGACGAAATTCTTGTCTAAATAGGGTAAGGGGGGAAGAGGAGATGTGAAAGTTAGCGGAGGTTCCGAAATGGTTGAATTCTCGTCCGCATTTCTTGGCGGATGACCCTAAAGGAGACGAACGAGAGACACTATTGCTAGTGAGAGAGATTTCTCAGTCACTCGGGCTTCACAAAGTTGCGAACCCGTGTAAACTCCGGCAAAAAGGAGGCCGAACTACCCTCGCTATGCATAGTTGACGTATTCAGCGGCGTGTGTTTATAAGCGTGTAGATTTAGTCCTGAGTATATGGGTTACCAGGATTGTCCTGTCTCCGGGCTCTTTGGCCCAGTTCGGAGTGCTCGCTCGATATGCGAGCCACTGGGGTCGGTCTCCTCTCGTAGTTAGGCGTTACGCCGCCAGATGGCGCCACTGCGGCCTGTTTCTCCCGCTGCGCAAACATTCTTTTGCCCCTAGGCAGTTGTAGTGTGCAGTGACGATGCGGTACAGCGGCTGTTGCAGCGTATAAAAAAGGTCTGTTGCGCCGGAAACCGCGTCCTATCAAAGCACTCAAAGATATCCATAAAAAAAAGGCTTGTCTTTTAAAAAAAAAAATATTACTTGGAAAGTCGAGCAAGGTGGCTATTTTAAAAATAATTGCTTTCTGTAGCTTCTAAGAATAAAATAAAGTTTTGAAGATTTTACAATTATTGAATAAGGGCGCGCATCAAGATGACTAGATTTGGTGACAGTAATTGTATCGTTTATACCGACTAAAAAACTCAAAATCGTGGTTCGCAAACCAGGCTGTACCGCGGTAGGGAAACGTAAAATCGCCCAAAGTTATTTTCGTTCGAAGAGACGTTTATTTTGAAAGATAGGCATAAATGCCCTAAAACGGGGGGTTTAGCTTTCAGAAGATGAAGAAGTCTAAAGTTTAAAAGTAATAAAAAAATTGCAACAACAATATCAAATAGCTTGGAAATTAAGAACTATGGATGATTTGTCGAGGAAAAATAAATCAGCAACAAGTTTACTGCCTAAAGTTAGTGCGCACTCTAATACCGGTCTTTTTATTGATGTGAATATGATGTCTATTAAATGTAGGCTAAGTGCCTTTCCTCAGCCTTGTCGAGGATTCAGACACTTGAATAAAATAACAGCACAAAGAGACACGTTTTTATGAAGGCGTTTCAATATTCCGAAGTATGCTCTGCCGTTCTGTCACCTGCAACCCGCGTACACGGCTGTACGTCGTGTTGCCTATGCGACAGTTGTCAGGCGCTCCCTGTCGCTCCGCGTTAATTAAAAACAAAACGAAAAAAATCATTTTTGCACCGAAAATACCACTGAAAAAATAGCAATTCAATTTTTAACCCTAAAGACTGGAAAAATCACTTACTAATGGAATTAAATGTATCGCGACGCATTCTCGTTTTCATCGATGGTTTTAGAAGAAACATCGTAAGGTCCTTTGTTTTTGACAATTTAAACAATGATATTACCCTTGCTGCTTAGATTATACCCATCAGCGGAAATCTTCCTTTTTGAACAGATTCAACATCCACTTGGGTTCAGAAAAAAAAATCTTTATCTTGCACTAAATTTCTAACTTAAATTTGTAGTTAAAATTTAAACAAAAAATAAATCAATGAATCTCGAACATTTGTCGATGGAAAATTCGTGCCAAAGATTTTGGTCAATGTAACATTTTATTAAAATTTATCTGTTCTAGAACTGCTGCCTTGAAAAACTTACAGCCATTTTTTTAGATGTTTTGCAAGTGTTTATGGATCTTATCAGTTAACCACGATTTGTATCTGTAACGACAGAAATGATAGCATCGGTTAGTGTCGGAAAATAAAATGTTCTTCAAAAAGGAACAAAAGAAGGAAAAAACGCTTTGGGTGTCAAATAAATAAATCTTATGAGGATTTTCAAATCATAACTCATGGGGATTTCTTTCCCCACTGTCTCGACAACGGTCCAGCTTGCAGAGCCCCTCTTTCTATGGCGTCATTTAAAAACTCTGATCGGAAATCCTATCAGAACTTATAGCTTTAACTCTACTTAAAAGTTGAAAAAAAGTTGGGGAGCTCTTCATAAAATGATAAGAGGAAGACATTTCATTTCGTAAGAGGGGACTCGAATCGAAACTACAACCAAAGTATTTTAAGCTTGTGATAAGAACTCGTGATCTCTTAGTAGGACTGAATGAAGGAGTACAAATTTTCGATAGGGATTTGCTCTAATTTGATAGGTAGATGAAGAATAGGTGGGCTCATTCTTGGTGCAAGAAACCATTTTTTTATTTGGAGGATGGGGATATTTGACAAGGTTGAAATAGGTTAACACAACCCGATGGTACCCAATTCAAGACAGTGGGCTGTTCTCGCCCCTAGCTAAAGTTTTAGTCAACGACTAAAATCTTTAGGAAATAGAGATATTTCAAGTAAAAAAAAATACAACCCCGACTTTTCCCTTTTCAAGGAATAAAACAGCCAAATTAACCATTTGCGAATTTGGAATTTGAGCCATATTTTGCCAATTCTGTTCAATTGAAGTTTTCCACAGTCTTTTTTTTAAAAAAAAAAGTTTTCCACAGTTAAGTTTTCCACAGTCACAAGCTGGTGAACAGCAAACAAAAGCACTTCACTGTAAAAACCAGCTCCTGTTTTAGGTGCGAAGGTAAAACTGGGGAAGAGCGTTATTTGGCTATTTTTAAAGACACCGCCATAAATAACTATATCTATGGAGAGCTCTCGACGAGGCCTGTTCGTTGATATGGCTGTTGATAGGTTTATCTTAAAAAATAATCAAAGTACTGTACACTCTCTCCCTGTTTCACCTTTTTACCCAAAACAGGTGGGACTACGTGAAACAGGGGTTAGTTTTTACCTTGTTCGGATCAAGTAGTCAATACTAATACTCAACTTAACCCACTCTACACTCACAGATTTTTTTTTCTGACGCCAAGAAAATTCCTCTTGATAAAGTGATAAAACAGTTTTTTTCCTGGCCCCAAGATTTTTTTTCTTGGCACAAGATTTTTTTCTTGCAGTAAGAAAAAAGCTTTTGTTGCCAGGAAAAAAACTGTTTGATCGTTTTATCAAAAGGAATTTTCTCGGCGTCAGAAAAAAAATTCTGAGTTTAAGGACATATACGTCAGGAGGACATATACGTGTCAATCTCCTTCTAGAACAGTGCACCTTTACGAGCAAGGTAAGCAAGTCTTGAAGATAGCGTAATTTTTCTTTGAAAAGGGCGTCATCGAATTCCATCGCCTCAAGCAGAGCTCGGAATCAATCTGAAGAGACGCCAAGTGACAAATCCCTTCGACCTCCCGCTATTTCCGCCTAAGCTCCCCGCAGATATAATGCTGGGGTTACCACGGAATGTATGCGCTTGACGAAGTACACAGGCGACAGCCACTATATAAGTGAGGCAATATGGAAGGGCACGATAAATTTAAGTTTGCGAAAAAAAGGGAAGAAAAGGGAAGGCTTTGAGGCAAGACAAAGAGGGGGGGGGGGCGAGGGGTCGCGAGGGAGCTGAACAGGGAACTGGTCTTCCCTAAGTTATCACATTCATTTGCATTCCTCTGGGGCTCCGGTATAAATCAGACGGACGGTAATGGAGTACATTGGGAGTGGAGGAATATAGGTAGGAAAGAAATGGTGGCCAACGAGGAGCTGCGAGACAAGTTTGAGGGTCTGAGACCGCAGAGCAGCGCAGTGACTGTCTGCGGTGTAGTCTGGACCACGAGTAAATTCGATGGAAAGAGGGACGCTTTTGCTGCGAGATTTTAATCCGATGATGGCTGCTTGTCATCGATTCCGATTCCTCTTCGGGAATTGCTGCGATGCTTCACTTTAAGAAGACTTTTCATTGGAGGACAAGAACCTTACTAAGAGTAATCCTGAAAGTAAAAACTAACATAAGCCATGTTTAAGGTATGGAGATAATGCAGGGAAGAGCGTAATTTGGATATATTCAAAGATACCCTCATGAATAACGATATCAATGGAGAGCTCTCAACGAGACCTGTTCATTGATATGGTTAATCAGGTTTATCTTCTATAACCATATGGTGGTCTCCCCCTGTTTCACCTTCGTACCCAAAACAGTTGTGAAACTACCCAAACAGTTGTGGAACTACCCAAAACAGGAGTTTTTTTTTGTTTTTTTTTGTATGCTTCGCCAGAGTTAGTTCACGAAGTATCTAGGCCAAAGTTCTTCCGACATGTCAGACATCCTCTCCAGCTGCGATACAAAATCAAGTTACAACGGATATTGTTTCAAGCTGTTATTTCCGTTGGATAGTTCAAATATCCGATTATATTATCTGTGGTTTTCATCCTTCAAGACGGTAATGAAACCTTCCAAAACATCCCTTTAATCCGAGTCATACTACGTTCAGCCAAGCTAGATTTATGAGAAATACCCGTGCACCAATTTTGATAATCATTGAAAATACTTCTATTTTTTCAGTCTTGCATCATAATATGCTTGAAGTTCACTTACGTTGCAGGCCAATAATTCTAGTCGAAAACTTATCACTGACAATGAGTAGGTTAAGGATGTTGTCATCGCAGATATAGAAGATTGGAGCGAAGGTTCGGAGCAAGTAAGTGAAGCGCTTCACTGATGACTCTCAGGATAGGCTGATTAAAAGATGATTCTTATCTTTGATGTCATCTGAACCAACATCGTCTTATCAGCATCGTAGCTTCCGGCTCCAAGTAACGGGACGAGGCACGAAGGAGAAAAGATCTTATAAGGCTTCTTCAAAGTTTTGGTCTTGCGAACAACGAAAGAGTTTTATTTTGAGGTGCTCGGCGCGTCTGGGCCTTGCTCCTTTAATTAGAGAGGCGGCATTATCTACCTGTGTGCTCCGCCCAGGTTGACCATATCCCAACCTATGCTAACCTATCATGGCCTAACGTACCCGGGCGTAACCCCTCGTAATCCATCTTGACACACCCCTAACCTAACCTAACCTAACCTAACCTAACCTAACCTAACCTAACCTAACCTAACAATCCCAACGTAAACATACTCAACCGAATCAAAGCTCCAACCTAACCTAACTTAACCTAACTTTTTTCTTGACTTAATTAAAAACCTAATCTACCCGAACTTAACCTTAAGAAATTCTACACCATATCGGTCATTATCGTCCTTTTTCAATTTTAAACCTTAGAATGGACCCTTATTATAATTAAACAATGTTTTATGAGGTCTCGAAGCTGACGAAATGACCTCCAGGAAGCTAGCCCGCCCCTGGGGGTGGGGTGCGGTGTGGCATTCAACCAGGGGCGGGCTAGCTTCTTGGAGGTGACGAAATAGACTTTTTGAAGCTTCGTGGTGCCAAAGCAAGATTCGCAAAAATATTATTTCTTAGAAGGAAACGATATAATGTGTTCACGTAGAACGAAATACATTTTTCATGTCGTGGTTTTATACGCCGCACGCCTTAAGCCATAGAGCAATATTCTCAGGATTTGGGCAACATTAATCAAAGACGAATTGAATATTTTCTGTCGTAAAACTAAGACATCATCAGCTGTCCGTATCCTAACCCTACTCGACCCACGTCTTGGAACTTTTGCAAAGTTTTCATTGTCCTAAAACCAAAACGTATAGGTCTTGGTGTTTTGTAATTACTCTGTAAAATGTGTTGCTATTTGTTGTCTTAAATACGTAAAACGCCTTGCAGAACAGTAAAAACTCTTTTCGTTAGTCTCAGGCGTGTTTTAGATGTAAAGCTTAGGGAAAGAGCGTATTTTTGAAGATACTCCTATCAATGAAAATATCGATCCGGGGCTCTCGACAAGACCTTTTCATTGGTATTGTTAATAGGCTTTAAAACTAACCAAATAACGCTCTTTCCCTGTTTTATCTTAACCGAAACACGTGTATGGGGCTACCAACAAAAGGGGCTTATTGTTAGTTTTTACACTCAGTAGACAAAAGGATTCGTCTTAATAATAAGATGTTTTCTCCGGGCGCAGAATCCGGTGACTCTTTCAGCAGTGAGACTCGCTTCCCCGCGAGTGACAAACGACGCTAAAGAGCGACATACCGTAACGTAACGCACACGTTACGTAATACCTCGAGTGGGCCGACGTTTTCTCAATGGAGATTATTGTGTCCTGCCTTGCAATGCTGAGTGCCTGGCTTGGAGTCAGCCCAGGACAGAAGTGGTGTCTTGTGATGGCAATATTGTGCCCTATGTTCTCCGCGGGGGGCGCCAAGCCCGGGGGGGGAAGGGGGGTTGACTGGAGTTGACAGGAGCTGTGGCAGCTGTGGCGGCCATCCTAAGGTGGAGGCTGGTTGTGACGGCGGCGTGCGTCGCGGGGGGGGGGCGCTTATCGCACCCCCTCCTCTAAAGGCGCGGGATGGGCGATGGTATTGTGGCCATCGCAAAATGGCGCCCATCAAAACATTTGCTAGCGAAATTACAATCAGCTTCATTTGTCTCCGTTATAAGATCAGGAAGCTGACTTCTTATGGGTGCTGTCTCAGAAAATGGGTCGGAAAAAAGATGGCGCCCGTGTAGGGCATAGCTTGAGATGGTCGGGTTCTTTAGGAAAAGGAAAATTGTGAGCGGAGTTGACCGATTGTGTCCGGAGTAATCTCCCCCATTTTTTTGGGGGGTGGGGGGATATCTAGGGAAAAAAATGATATTCATGGAAAAGGTAGTTTTTTTGGGGGGAAAAAGTGAGAAACGTGGTTTTTCTTTGAACACACAAATCAATTAGAAAGTATTTGTTCAGCAAATATTGGCAACTGGTCGAAAACTGAACTTTGGGATGAAACTGCGACTTTTTATGTCGGTGACAAGTACAAATGCATGGGAATAGCGAATGACAATGAGAGTATACATTCCCATTGGTTGTAATTCTGTTAAAATGCGAGTTTTCAATCCGATAAAGTCTTTTAGGCCTTGGAACAATTATTAACTTCCAATCCAATTCAACAAAAAAATTAACTTCCAAGTCCAAAAAAGACTGCTCAATTAAATTAGTAGCTTCACAACTATCGCAACAAATCTGATCTCTGTAGCTCTTTATGTGCGTTTTTGTAAACAGTATGGAAATAAAAGAAAAAAAAATGAAGTTTTCCTATCGTATTGCCAGGCTCTCGCCTCTCCGTATGCCGCTTTCTTCGCGGCACTCAGTGCCGCAGAGAAGTAATTATAGATGTAACGATAAAAGTTAGCGACAAATGCTACCTTAAATATTCAGAACGTATACAAAAGACAATGGTCTGTAGACCATTGTCAGCTAACAATAATATCTGTTACAAGAACAGCTAAAAATATCTGTTTAATACCTAAAACCCATCACGCGAATCCTTAAAATAGGTTCTTGGTTTTCCATACGAGACTTTTCAAACTTTAGACAGACCCTGTATTCTGGATGTGGGGCGGTAAAGTGAGTCAGGCAGTGACAGCAAAGGTAATAAAGAGATTGTATTCTGTTTCTCATGAAAGGCAGTGATTTGAATTTGAACGGTTAAAGAATCCAGCAGTGTTGTATATATGCGCGCGGCATCGGTCCTTTTTTTACGTGTACCTTGGCGCTTCTGCTCTGGTTATAAATCTGCGTTACTTGTATTCATTCTTGACTCCACAATGGCGCCATGGCGAGGCGCGGCCGGCGCGAACCTAAGTTTCTAAGTCTTGGCGAGTTTCGTATCTAGAGCACAAGATATTTTGCATCACGCCGTGATTTATATAGAAAGCTTCACTCATTCCCGCACTTTGCAGACGGAGAACATACCTGATTGGCTGTTCTTCTTCCAAGTTGCCTCTCATTGGCTGTTCATCTTTGAGGTCGCTTCTCATTGGTGTACCGGCTACCTTAAGATGACGCGATGAGGTTATTATCCTCGACTGTTTTGTTATTTATAGTTTTAATCTAAAGGGCAACTTCAAAATTAATCGGGATCAACTTCGCAATGATTCCTCTCAGGAAGCGAATATTCTTCCTCTTCTTCTTCTTTATTTATTGTGAATATCTATGTATACTCCTTCCGTTGTTAATGAGGCTCTGTGTGAAAAATTTCGCAGTGTATGATGTGAATATCTCCAAGAAAGGACCTTCTGTTCGCGTAGAGCCGCTTATCAATCGCAATCTTTAGTAAAAAGAATTATTCTTTTCATTTTTTTGATGTGCCTAAATTTATCTCAATATGAATAATATTTTACACACAGGCACCGCAAAAAAAATGGAGGGGAAACGAGATCTAAATCTAGGCATTGTTAAAATAAAGAGTGAATCGGTTTCAAGACATAAAATAACAAAATGTCTTTTTAATTTATTTTTTTTATTTTTCGAAGCTTTTTTTGCAACCCTTCATTCAATCTGAAGGAGAGTTCACTTCTGCGCCTAAACAAAAGAAAGCGTCGAAACCGGAGCTTTCTCCGAATCTTTGCTTGCTTTCAGACATAATCCCAGCAATACGGTTCAGGGTACCCTTTTTGGGGTTTCAAGATAAAAGACTTTCTAGTGAGTTTGAGCCACTTCGGCAGGACGGGTTTATCCATCCATCCCTTGATTGAGAGATACGGTAGGTGTCACGCAAGGTAGAAACGGCGGACACCTTTTTATTTCGCTTTCTCTGTCGGGGAAAGTCTTTCTCCGGGCAAGAGGAGGTGCTACCCTCCCTGCCCCACCACCGGCCACAGGTGCGAGTCTCTTGGTGTCATTTCACGATATACCTCCCCCCCACCGCAAATCAGGGAGAACGTGACGAGCGTAAAACTACCTCACAAGTCAGCCTTATTAGTTTCTTTCGGATTCAATAAAATGATCGAACGAAAAGATCAGCTTTGCGTCTTACGAGGGAAATGTAATAAACGAGGCGTTCCTCAATAACCTTCATCCTTTTTTATTTCATGTTCTTTCTTCCTCAATCGCTGGGCCGAGTATACGCACTTGTTGTCTGACACGGAGGCTTCATCACGTCTGCCCATAGATAGTCATACGGATACCACGAGATATCCTTACATATACCGACGGTTGGTCTTAGTAAATAACGATATCCACGCCCTTGCCCGAAGATATCTAAACTTTCCTTTTTTAATTCGATGGCTTTTTTTTGTCCACAAAATCCGTCCTATTTTCCAGAGGGATTTATATCATTGCTGGACGATCCGCACCGACAATACGATACTGTCATAGCGACTTTTAAAATATTGACTCTAAAAAGTTTACGTAGAAAAATCTTCTGTGATTTAGATTTTTGTGGATCTGTTCCGAGTGCACATTTTACTACCCCTTTTCTTGGTGATTGCTGTTCTAGCTTGATATTTGGTTGAATCAATATCCCACTTTTTCGCAAAAATTAAAAAAATATGTTTATCATATTAAAATTATAATCATTATAATAATTTAAAAATGAATAAATAAAATAAAAGAAAAACACTTTTTAGCAACTGTCGTATCCGCAAATTTTCTCATGATTTTGATCCCTCCTCGTTAAAATCCACCAACTGCGAAGTGCTTATCCGGAAAATCCACCATTTGTGAAGTGCTTGATTTGGAAACCCATATCATCGCAGCGTAAATGGATCGCAGTTGGTGGATTTTTTTTTTAGAAAAAGCATACCGCAGTTGCCGGATTTTCCGTATGAGCACTTCGCAGTTGGTAGATTTTTATTAGGGGGGATTGATTGACTTCAAACTAAATTATGTTAAGGATCTGCTTTTCAAATCCTTGTCTTACACGAGCGCTATGCTCATATCATGAGGGATTAGCCATATTACACGTGTAGCAAAACAGCTTATCATAAAGGCATACGTTATCTTCGACGGAGACACAAATAACGGATTTCGGTACCTAGGGGAAGATCTCAGTTATCAAGGTCATGCTGTGGTCTTGTTGAGATCCGTTTGTAAAACTGTTGTTATGAAGGAGCCGGCTCCATCCCATGGGCAATGTGAAGGCCGACGCCGCAGCGGGGGCCGAGCCCAGCCGAGCCTAGCCGACAGAGCCCGAGCCGCTCCGGGGGAAACAGCATTAGCGCTGCGCATAGGCGGAGAGAACCCCCGTTCGAGCCGAGGCGAGCCGACGCCTGCCGAGTCCAGCCGGACGGAGCCGAAGGGAGCCGAGCGGCAGCGCCGCAGCACACGACCAGGCCGCTCACGCCCCAACGGCGCCAGTGGTCCAGCGGCCGTCTACAGACGCGCATCCCGGCAGCCCCTCGTTATGACGCATCCGTGAGCGTTAGCGTGGTCAAAGCAACGAATTCTGTAAAAGTCCGGTCCAAGGCGCGAGTGAGTGTGTGTACTTCGACGCTGGACGAGTCGTAAGGGATTAATCCGCAATAGGTATGTAAACACTTCGTTCCTCGGGAACGGTTTAAGATGTAACCGGCGAAGTTTATGCATCGTTAAATAGGTTTTGTTGATCGTGCTGACGAACAACATTCGCTCTCGCCATCTCTCCGTTTGCACAGAGTAAACACGCTAAATTTTCCTTTATAGAGCAATTTAGCGACTACGTCGTTACCCAGAGTAGCTCGTCGCGAGTCAACGATGAACAACTCCCGCGCCAGCAGCGCCTCATAACACGATTACAAAAACAATGTTGATATACCATTTGACTGCTGTGTACATTTGTTTCTGACGGTACCAACTCGCGATATACCTACGTATCAACTAAGTAAACGTTCTCGCTTGAAAGTAACTATTGTCATGCCAATCCCTGGTATGTTCAGTAGTGTCAATCGCTGTTATGTTTTGTCACTTTAATACTCAAAATGGCGTTTGAAATTAATTTCTTTGAACAAACATGATATTCGGAAGCTGCAATCGTAGATTTTGAATCTAATATCATACGTTCAATCAACCTGAGAGGACAATTATAAGTTTTCAAAGCCTTTTTTACCCCCAAATGTTATGGCCTTTTTTTTAATTACACTATCCTATGACTGCTCAACGATACTTTTCGGTAGTCAAATTTCACCCTAAAACGAATTTCTCATGCAGTGTTAAAATAATTCGGGAGAAATATCACCATCCCCCCAAGAGTCCTCAAATTCATTGTTTACCTATTTTTGTAAAGTCCAATCGGCCTATGTTTATGAAGAAAAAATCCTTGCAAATGCACAATGAGTGCCTTTTTTTCAAATACTGAAGACACGGTTAATGCCTGATGCACGAGTTCTATTCAAGCTAGGATAGAATTTACTTGTCTAGCAATAAGTCGCGGCTTACGGCACGTGTAATACGGTGTTTTTTAGAACCCAACAATCAACAGGAACAAGGTACAAACTTTTTAAGGACGATCTTAAAACTAATTGTTTTGTGCGACCCTATTTTTAGAGGGGCAAGGAAGGTCAGTTGTGAGCACATGGCCAGGCGGACGCATCTCGGTTCTGTGGTCACTGGCCGATGGTTTGCATGACATCATTGTCAGCGAATCCTTGACCTTTTGTCAATCTTAGCCTCCTCGTCTGTTAGTACTCTACATTTCAATGTACCTCGTCGCGACATTGTGCATTTCAACCTCGTTCGCAACATTACGAGGCAAAGAGTTCCACTAAGGTGAATCAAGGTTTAATTCAGGAATTCCTAGTACTTTTGACAGCGTAGGCTTAAAAAAAAACATTATTTTGGATCATACCCTAAAAAAATTAACTGTGAAAATTGCTTAAAGGAGTGGAAATGAACTAGCTGAAAGTGAGCCACTTGTTAATAGTGGCTCACTTTTCACTATTCAGGAGTAAATTTTTACTCTAAAAGCAATTTTATACTGCTATTTTTACAGCGTGATTT
>Ga0058701_10002840_pt1 | contig 13415 bp, 8 predicted proteins | sample AgamicOrMae_FD_97039 | JGI IMG/M metagenome (GOLD analysis project Ga0058701, IMG submission 97039) | Agave microbial communities from Guanajuato, Mexico - Or.Ma.e | ecosystem: Host-associated > Plants > Phyllosphere > Phylloplane/Leaf | place: Guanajuato, Mexico | collected 2012-06-04 | reverse complement strand
CCCGCATAAAGAACCTGGAGGGGTGGGTGGGTCCCGGAAAGAGGTTCTTTGAACCACCTATTATCAAATCACTGGACGTCCCTGGTAAGACGCGACAACCACTCATATCCATAAAGGAAACCATGGAAGTAGGGTAATATTGTATGTATAGTAGGTAGGCAACCGCTTTCCTCGATGTTATGAGTGTTGCCTATGCAGGGCTGAAGGAGAACTCGGTTATGCCAACTAGTTAAGGCCTCTATAGGGGCCTTATAGTTAAGGCCTCTCGGCTGGATGTGGCGTACATGTTAGACGGAGGGACAATAGGATTTAAGAACAAATTTATATCAGTTTAAGAGAAAACACCGCCGAGCACTTACCTGTTTGGTCTCAAGACTATCACGAGTTGCAGGCGAAGACAAGTCGATTGCTTGCACGCCTAAGTGTCTGAGATCATCTGCAAGGGTTGATTCTGCGAATTTTCCAAAACGCAAACTCCTAAATGAGATGGGGAATACCTACATGTCATGTGAGGCTAATTACTCATCTCCGTGTTCTGAATTTTGCCAATGCCCAATAAGGAGCTCGACTTTTTCCTAAACTATACCGTATATCCATGTAATCGTTAAGCGTATTTTACTGTCCTCATATTTTTTGTATAGGTTGTTCATCATGACGAGGATAATTCAAGCTCATCATCCCTGGTCGAACTGTCTGTACGGATATCCGCTTGGATATCCGTAAAATTACGGATGTTCGTGTCGAATTATCCTTACAACCATGGATATCCATTGGAAACCGCGCCCCTACAGCCAAAGCACCGATATCCGCATGGATTTACACTTGGATATCCGTAAAATTACGAATGTCCGTGTCGAATTATCCTTACAACCACGGATATCGATTGTGCACCACGCTCCTATATCCAAAGCACCAATATACGCACAGATATCCGCTTGGATATGAGTGTCGCGAAATATCCGAGCGCGAAGTTTACCGTGGATATCCGATATCCGTGATTGTACGGATAATATGACACGGACACCTGTAATTTTACCGATATCTGATAAAAATCCCATGAAAAATAATATTTAACAAAAATAGCTGCAAAAATTTAAAAAAAATCTCCCTGATATTTCGCACTGTGTGAACAGTATAGGAAACACCGGGCAGTACGCTGTAATCGCGTTTATTATCTTTTAGGTTTCGTTGATTGGGGATCATGCCTATTGTACACAAGTCTTTTGAAATGTTTTTCATGTTAACCTAATGCTTCTCTAGTCAACATTGTTGTATTCATTGCGGAAAATTTATTAAGTGTTGAAAACAAAACTTCGAAAAATAGAGCCCTTTAGCAGAAATGGTTCTGGATGATATGAATGAAAATATCGATCTACAAGCCGGGACTGTGCCCTGACCTGTCGGTTGTGCAAAAAAGTTCAAGAAAAAAAATCGAAGTGGCTATTTGCACACCTGCCCCATGTAAAATGTATCAGGTTGGGTTTCGTGCGCTCGAAGTCACCTCCCATTTAAAATGCATTAGGTTGGTTTACGTGCGTTCAAGTCTCCCTATATTTGCGATTAGTTGTGAATTGCCACAACTTTCATTCTTCTTCTCCTTCTTCTTTTTTTATATTTTTTTAAAAGTTCTTTCCCATGATTTGGCTTGAGACTATCTTATCGACACTTTACTTCAATTTGACTTCTGTGCGAACTGTATTATTAATATGATTTAGAGTAGAAGTTTTGTACTGTGCAGGTAACATCATACGCTTGTTTTCCTTAAATCAACTGTAATCCCTCCTCTTATTTTCTCTAATTCTCTAATTTTTCCTCTAATTTTCTGAAGAGTGAAAAAAAGTAAAATCTTGGAACTTTGCTGATAAAGTTTGGTAGGCTACGTAAAAAGTTCTTCCTTCGTAAAAGTATAGCGCGCAACAACTATCGATACATCGGTACATCGATTATTTTGGATCGATAAATCGATACGATATTATCAACTGCCTTATACGATATCGACCATGGGTTATCGGTTTATTTCAAATATAACCCATCCCTTCTCTCTCTGCATACCCCTGGGATGCAATATTTCCGTGACTATATTTTAAAACTAAAAACAAATGCATGAAATCTGGAATTTTCTTTAAAAAATTGATTTTTTATTTAGTTTGATCCTAGATTTAAGACCTCCAGCGTATCTAGCAAATAACTTTACCTAACACCGGCATCTTTAGATATCTGTAAGGCATTAAGTTATTAAGTAAGTACTTTCTTTGAAACTAAAAACACATGCGACAAGTTGCGGCATGGATATGCCGTACTCTCGTAAGAGTAACAGATACGTGAGTTTTTATCTAAATAACAATTTTCAATCATGAAAAGCTAATACCTGGAGTTGAAGAAAATCTAGAGTAGGCCCAAGACTTCAAGGAGGGCTGCGAATTTCCTGCAGCTGAACGAGGGCGTCGCTGGAATCACCGAGTGGAACGAACTCGCCATGCAATGGATAGGCCACCCACATGGCAGTAGTGCGTTTTGGTTTGCTCGCCTTGAGCATTCTTGCACCATGCCGGCTTAGGGAAGATTAGGAATACTTCAGTACGGTTTCTATTGGCTAAAACCTTCCAGGGAACGCTTGCGGGGAGATTTGGATAGAATAAAAAAAGGAACAAATCTTATACCGTCTTAAACTGCTGTTCTTCCCCACCAAAAAAAGAACGTTCCCACATTTTTTTTTGATAATATTCCGACAACTTAACGGAAGTGAGAAATTACAGTCTCTCTTCCTTTAAATATATTAGATCGTGATTATCACGAGAGTTGCTCTTGTCAACAAGGTGTATCTGAAAAATGGAGGAAAGTACTATAAGGGTATCATCTATTTACACCGCATTTTAATTATACAAACGTTTATTTTAATGGCAGTGTGGAAAAAATTGGGTACACTCCTCACGCACAGAAATGACAAACAATACATAAAGCAAAATGAAACATTGTAGGCCAACCTTATCAAACTAAATTTGTGAAAAAAATACGTCTCTTCTAGCATTAATACAAACTCCTGCTCTATGGCTTGTAGAATCTATGAAAAATCACAGACACTCTTTCTTCACGCCGATTGCAACATCGAAATGCAACAGCAGTCATGAGACCATTTTTTTATATCGCAACCGTACAGTCAAACTTATCAAACTATTTTCTGGGTACTTTGCATAACATTACAATCTTCAAATTACCAGGAAAATAATTACATTTGAAAAGTTCGGAAAGTTGAGAAGTAAAGACATAACTTACTTAACAAACAAACTTTGAACGCAGACTGGTAACTAATTATTCACACACTTAAATTGTAGCGAAAACGTTTCAAGCCGTTTTCACATAAACACGCAAAAATGAGGATACCCTCACTACAAGTTTCATTTTTTTTTCTTCCGATCGCACCGTTAAGAATTTTCCGTCACCATGGTTTGAAAACTCAAACTGACCATGAGGCGGGGTTCGTCTCACAAATTTAAGTATTTTCAAAAGAATGTCTTGAGCCGTCCGCACGGTTCTTGCACCACGTTAACATCTTTCATCTCGATTGTTGACACAAGCAAAATTAAAAATACCGTCAGAAGATATTACCTATCTCATTCATCTCAAGGGTGAAAGGACTTTGAAAGCGAGCACAAAATGAGCTTAGGCAAGCCTAAGCGACAACCAGTCTCGAAATTAAATCACCGAATGGCTTACTATCAGTCGTATGTGATCAAAATGCAATCACACTTTTTCATTTCAGGTCCACGCCTTGCAGACCATAAAAAGACACACAAGAACAAAAATAAAAAAAAAACGAATAAACTGAGAATCAATGGAGATCCTATGGCAGTTTTTTGAACTCTCCACGCCCATATTTTTGTCTTTTCTTTACAGGAATGAGAACGTTACTGACTAGACTTAACCAAACGAAAACACAAAGTCGTCACAGAGAGAACGAAAAATTACGGAACAGGGACTGAAATGCTAAAATTTGCACCGTTCAATACGTTAAACAAAATCGCAAATAAGGTACAAGCCGCGTAAAATCCGAGGGACAGCCACCACAACAATTGTTCATGCAGCTTTTGTTCAAAGTTTTTGAGAACGAGAAAACCGATTGTAAGGCCCGCCAAAGCTCCTGTTAGATGAGCGACGTACGACACGGGGTATTGCTGATTGGCGAGAGTTGACGAGGCAAAGGCTGGTTCAGGTCCAATGTCCGCTGCGATACCCAGTAAAGATCCCGGATCCTTGCCATACAGAATCAATTGCTCTGCGGCGTATCGGTGGTATATGGCAAAACCAACATCTGCACTGGCTGAAAACACACATAAACTTTGTTTACAAGCCCTCGAAAACTAAGGGATTCGTCGAGAGCCTCCTATATTTTTCACAGTGACGAGGTTATTGACCTGGAGTTGGTCTTTAGCCCCTGTAAAGAAGGCATATCACATTGCACCTGAGCGCATGGGGTTCCCGGCAGCTAAAAACTGTAGACCGTACACGACCCTCTGAGACTCAGGGGTGGAAAGTGGGGAAGAAAATGTCCGAATGGGAGAGGCATAGACCTACCTGCTCTCAATCGGAAACCATGTAGTGAGGTAAAGTTAGAGGGCCTACAAGTACTTGAAGGCTCTCTAGGTGAGGTTTGTTAGCCAGTAAGAACTACCTAACACCCTAGCGACCTGGATTCGGATGATTTCGTTCAATACACTGACATTGATATGGAGATTTTTTGCTCATTTTAGTTTGTGTTACAGGGTAGGATGTAAGCACTAAGCATGGCCTCTCCAAAAGACACCAATTAACATATTTTTTGTTATTCATTATCAATTAGCATATTTTACCGGTATTTTAAGCATGATCTATTAACAGTAACTTCCATCAGACAATTTGGCTCAAGTTTTAGAATATGAACCCATGCATGATTCAACCACGGAAATAATCGAACCCCGTTTCTCCCGTTAAGTAAAGAAACTCAGCAGACATACGATATGGAATTCTTAATATAGGCCTACCGGTCCAAAAAGTAGCCACAATGGTAGGTTCAACCGAAGAGTAACACTATTTTGTTACGGCGGGAAAACAGTTTTTCAGAGTGACCTAGAAAGCAGTCCTAACAGGGTTTTATGCAAATTCTTTCATTTACTTACCTATAATAAAGATGCCAATGAGACGTATCACCCCAAACTCCATGTTATTGTAGTTCTGTAAAGCACAAGAGAAAAGGTTATAAATCAAATCCACTGAAAGAAGAAAACATGAAATAGATTTGAAATACTTAGTCACCTATGGTACCAGTAATCACTGATAGCGTTTCTTATCCTATACAAAGGAATATTGGAGTTTTTTTTGTGATTTTGCCTGAGCGACCGCTTTTACTACGCTGTGGTGAGTGGGTTAATATACCTTCGTCTAAGGGCACCCTTCATGAACTTAATTCAGCAACTTATCAACAAATGTCGATTGTACGAACTAATATCCTTGAAAAACGAAAAAATTCTGGTCCTGACCTAAGAGACTGCTAACAAACTGCATCGCTTTTTTCTCTGTTTGCTTTCCCTCCCAAGGTCAAACTGTCCGTTCAATATCCGTGCGGATATCCATGCGGATATCGGTGAAGTCTCTAATATCAAAGACCATGACCAATCATCAGTACCTCCACTGGTATCCGCGCTTACCCACGGACGGATACGGTATCCGTGTCAAATAATCCGTACGGATGCGGATATCTTGTTCAATTATCAGAGCCTACACGGATATTCGCAAGATATTGTACATGGATATCCGTAGAGAAAGCGTAGATATCCGTACAAAAACAGTAGCACGGACAGTCCTATCCGGGCTACCCATCGCAAAGTATAAAACTGTAAACGCAAAGAAGGTTGAAAGGTAGAACTGTCCAACTCTTGAATATATCACCAAGCAAGGTGGAACTGCATCGAAGGAAAGTAGAAGGTACGCAACCTAATCTAACCCAAAGTAGCCTATAGCTTCATTGTTGCAAGTGGCCGTGCCTCATAATGCCGCTACCAGTACTGCCCTGCAGTTGCTCAGCGGCAATCATTGCCGCCCCCGAAAAAATAAAAAAATAAAAATAAAACTCACCAATAAGACATTTGCGAGATGGGCTGCCAACAAGGCGTAAACTCCTCCTGAAGCACCAACTAGATATGCTTCATTATCGAAAACAGATGTGCCAAGAGAACCTGAAAAAGTAATGAGCAAATGAGCAGCTTAAAAAAAAATATATACATGGAAGTAAGCAAACGAGGAGATCCTCTAAAAAATCTCAATGTAATAAAATGGACCGCGATATGAAAATAACAGGACTCACCCAATATCATCTCCCGACAACAACTACATTTTTAAACTATTTGGATCCAGGAAGAGCTTAAAATCTTTAAAACCTGCGACTTGTTTTGACGTGATACTTTGTAAAGTAGTGATAGAAACTTGACCTGATTCTTGGTTCAGTCGAAGCCAACATCGTATTTTTCATTAAAAAGCACAAATAAAGTACGTGCGGCAAAATTACAGCCCGTAATTATATTTATAAATAATATAACTAGGGGCAAATTTGTTTTAAGAGAGTATTTGAGACGGATAGAGACACTGATTAGGTTTAGGGAAGACACCAATTAGAGTAAAAGAAATGAAGTGATTTTCTTAATCAAGGCTCCTGTCAGTCTCGAAATGAATTACGGAAGAGCTTAGGGGTGATGGTCTGCAACGTCACAAAACGATTTTTTGCGTATTAATTTCACCACATCTGTGATACGCCGTGAAGAATACGGTATACAGCGAAATACATGAGGTCCTAAAACTAAAGCGTCTTTCGCAAACGCTTTAATGGCTGAACGAGGATCTAAAATATTAGATCTAACAACCAGTTGTAATTTGCAAGTTAAATTCGTAATGGATGGTTAGTAGACCGGTCCTAATGCATACTTGACCTCTCCTTTTACTAGATACGTGAACACTTCAACACATTAGCAAACATGGTTGGTTCCAACGGAAACTAAAGAGACTTTTTAATAAGTGATGAAAATAGGAGTCTAGGTCAACTCGTGCAAACATCCTTTTTTTCCAGATATTAAAACGATTTTTCAAAAAAAAAAAGAATTTAAAATAGGCTACTTTATTTACTTATTTATTTAATTTGGGGATAACATCTAACATGATTTATGATTATGAAAATGGAACATGCAAATAGAGTTCATTTTCAACTTACCAGCAAGAACTCCGGCCATGTAAACTATACCTATGCGGAATGAGCCATGAACCATTTCTAACGGAAGACCGACAAGAAGTTGAACCAAAAGATTGAACAGCAAATGAAGCCATCTGTCGACAAAAGAAAAAAAGTTGGTCAAATTTCTGCATCAGAGAACCACGGATCTAATTTTTCACTCCTATTTCTGGGAAAGACTCGTTATGCATCCAGAAGTGATTCCTATTTCTGGCACAGCGCCGTTGTAGGGAAAACCCGTTCAAACCAAAACCCAGAGGAGGAAGACTGATAAAAATCTAATGAAGCAATTTAACGTAGTCTCGCAAATCTGCTCAAGTATGAAGGGGAAACAAGGTGGAACAGGTATTTCTGGTTAGTTCGCAGGACAGAGACCGATCAAAGGCCGAAATGGACTACTGCCGGAAGATCTTATTTGTCCTTGTTAGGACTATCTTGAAAATTAACTAAAATACGTCTTCACAGATTTTACTCATATATGGTATGCTACCCACGTATACTGTACATTTTACCGCATTGGTTTTTTTTTCTGTCCTCTTGTCTGATACATTGTATTCTTCAATCGATACGGAGTAACCACATGATTGCAACGCAGAATGAGAATAAACAACAAAATTTTACAGATTTTCTTGGGGGGGGGGCATAATCCGGACGGGAGATCTAATGCATGGCATAAAGTTTTGAAGTAAAAAAATGAATGTAACTAGAATTTAACAAAATATTTCTACCAGAGAACAACGAAACGAGTAGCCAATTTCCCACGTGGTCAGATTGTCTGCAAGCTTCAACCAATCAGAAGGCAAAATTACTCGGGGTGGGAAGGAAGTCTAATTCAATTAGCCGTGTCCGGCCACTCTGTACCTGCGGGCTCCCAAGTCTTTATTTCTGCTCCAAAGTAACGTGAGGACAGGTGCCAATAAAGCCAATGAACACAGGGCGACCTCTGTCTTAACCTGTACTACAGTGGAACTATTTTGAAGGCATGCCCAGTAAAAACAAAACACCCGTTTCAGGGAATGCTATACCTGTTTTGGGCGTGAAACTAAAACGGGGGTAGTACGTACTTTGGTTATTTTTCAGCCATGTTAAGCCATATCAATGGAAAGCTCTCGCCGAGACCTTTTAAATGATGTGGCTGAACATAGGTCTATCTTGAAAAATAACCAAAACACGTTCTACCTCCGTTTTAGTTTTACACCCAAAACGGGTATATCATTCCCTGAAACGGATGTTTTGTTTTTACTGTGTACTTTTTAAAATTTATTTTCCCTTCTAAAAAAAAGGCGTAGGGACCATTTTTTTACAGATAAGTTTATGAAATGTAAAAAGGTGTTCTCGACCACAAATCAATGTTGTCGAACACAGAGAAGTAAATTCTCTTATTAAGGAATAGGGATTTATAGAAAATTTGTCGGACTTAAAGTTCTCGCATTTCGTCCATAAGAACGTATTTTAGTCGAAGGCAGAGATATGATCCAGTTTATGGTTGTCGAATATCTCTACTTTAACCAAATTTCAGTCGCCATAAAAAAAGAAAAAAGTAAAAAGGGTCGTCGTCTGGTGTTAGGCGGTCAATCTAACGGTCAGTCGTAATCGCAAGGCAGTAACAATCGGAGGAGCGGTTTAGGGGTCGATTGCTTGCTGGTCGCCGGTCAGTCGAGGAGGGGAAGGGGAAGGGACAAGGAGGCACGAGAGGGGAAATAGGCAGGGTAGAACGACTTGCACTTGACTCAATACACGCAATATGACCATTTCTGGGGGGCAACGTCCCTGGTACACCTTTGGACGTCTCATATAGGTTTGGAGGTCTTAAAACCACCCGGGTTACTTTCTGATAGGATTCTTTTTGCTTTCGCAGTAAAAAACTTTTCATGAAAGTTACGATCGACAGAAACTTTGGATCACACACAATTGTTGCCTGAACAACTTTTGGAACAGCAGTTAAGACTCGAAAGTTTTGTTTGTTTCGCTAAAATTAACATGCCAACAACATAAATCTTCTTAAGGTCAAAACTCCGCGTTCGCTATCAACAACAGTTACCCCGTCAACGGAGTGGTCTGGTGAACTGCCCTCTCGTATATCGCCGCCTCTCGAGGGAATATACAGAGTCCGCTTTGAGAGATTCTTTTCCGCAACATAGCTTACACTCTTAAATACATTTTATGAAAGAAGCATTTTCTACTTCACCGTATAAATTGTGAAGATGGATTTATCTTGTAAACTACCCTCTGGCGCTAAGTAAGGCGAAGCAATACCTGGGCGAGGCACAGGGCACGAAACCTAACCTAACTAAACCTAGGTTAACTTAATCGTCAAGCCTGATGCCGCTCACTTCTCGGCGGTTAGTTGTTACTGCAGGAAAGTCGAGACGTCAGCGGGATGGGACTTTGCGGCAGCCGAGCGGATCGGTAGTGAGAACGAAATGAACGTACATGAACGAATCGAACCTAGTTTAACCTAACCAAATCTGCGCGGTTATGTCATGAATAAAATAAAAGATAAAACCAGGGTGGAATACGAGAGGAAGAAAACTGCACCTTAAAAATTCGCGATGTTTCTTTGCATGATCTACACTCCGTCAAGACAAGCGTAGAGGCCTGGATATCCAGGCCCTCTATATATCTAGGCCTCTTTCCTGCTTGTCTTAAGACAAGCAGAGGCTTAGCAGAATGGCCTAAACTGCACCTAACCTAAACTAACATACTGTCGCTACCCCAGATAAGATCTCTCGTAATTGAAATAGCTATTGGGAACCTTGCCTTTAAAATAAACGACAAATCGTGTTTTACCAGCCTAGTACCTTTCGTATTCGTGTTTTAATCAGGTATAGGTCGACACCCAAATCAGGTATTTTTATCAGGAGAAAAAGCGGAGAAGTGCGCTGAAAAAGATTACGAACGAGAAAAGAGCAAGGGAAGAAAAAAAAACATGGTAACCAGAAACAAAAAAGGCAAAAGAGGGGGGGGCTGATATTCGCATATTACCCTCCCTCGTCCTTCCCCGCTAAATCAATAATGATCTAACCTCTAGCGCTAACTGCCGAGTCATGCTGTCAGTAATTAATGGGATGTACAGTTGGGCTTACTTAATTGTTACTTTGCAATAAAAAATACTCAGTTTACAACGCTATCGTACTCGAAACGCTTGGTTTTCAAAGCTCACTCGACAAACGATTCGTTTCCGCTGATACTTTTAAAGAAAATAAACGCAACTTTCAGAGAGCCGCGATGCACTGCATGGAAGAAGTGCTTGAGTGGTGGATCTTTTTTCCCCTTCTAGTCTCTGGTAGATCAGGGAAACAGCTCTTTGACTGATTCGATTGATAATAAAGAGCAGATTGAGGAACGGCGAATTGTGCAGCGGTCTCGAGGATAGGCTTACTAGATTCTCTGTCCAGAAACCATTTAAATAGAAAACTTCACCCCCAAAAAACAAAAAAACAACAACAAAAAACGATAAACCTTCTTATTTTGGGTTTCAATTGGTACTTTAGCAATAAACGGTTCAGTGGCTACTGAGTTGACGTAAAGATAGGGTGAGGTATTTCGTTCTGATGGTCCGTCCGCGACCACATACAAAATATTTAACTTGACGACGAACAATGCAACTCAATGAATCTCTTTGCAGAGAAATCAGGACTTTCACTTTGCCTAAAAAAAAGAAAAAAAGTTTAAGATTCTGTTAGTTTTTTTTTTAAATCAATTCTGTTTACTTGAAATTTAAAATTAGAATTTTAATATTCTGTGGGAGTAAAATGGTTAAATAAAAAATTTCAGTTAAGATGTCGGGTGGATGCATTGAGGGGCCGTGGAGGTTATTGGCAGTAGGCTCCCCTTATTGATAGAACACTTTGCTCTTTGTACCTTCAAAAGGATTTTTTTTAATGTAGCCTACGAAAAAGATTTGTCTTGAAAGCATGATCTGCCGAAAAGAATGTGCTTTTGAGCTATCTATGGGAGAGGATGTCGCTTAAGGTCATCCTGTAGGCCCAGATAATAAAGAAGCTTCGATCACATTACAAGCTAACCTAACTGGGATACCGGAGTGTAGCGATCGGCAAAACAGTTCGAATCGATCAGAGCACCTCAGTAGCATGCAAGCGGGAAAACATCAGTCAGAAGTTTTTTTTTTTCGGTAGAACGTCAATGAAATTCGTTTATCAAAACGCGAAATCGGTCAGAGTAGTCTATTAATTCGAAAATTCAGACCGGAACGTTTCTCTCGCTGGCGTTTCGTGATTTGATTGAGACCATTTTGTCTGACCGACTGTACAACATAACCTTATTCTCAACAAATCAAAACCTTATCAAAAAGCAACACGATACAAAACGCGCGGAGGGCGCCGCTAGCGAGCGGAATATTTTGTTCTCCTCAAAGGATATTTTACCCGTAGTTTGGTGGAACCACTATTTCAGAAGCGAAATTGGAATAATTTAGGCAAACTGGTTGGGCCTCATGATTGCATAATGTTTTCTCATTTTTTAAGAAAGTATGTTTGCGTTCTGAATCGGTAATCCAAACAGAACATACAAAAAAGCTTTTCCTAATCTTGAACACAAAAAAGAAGAAAAATCTAAATTATTTTGAATGCTCAAACAGGGCGCAGGTACGGAGAAAATCATTTTAATAGTCGATTGGAACTCAGCAGGAGTTTCCAGGGCGTCGAACTCACCCCTCCTCTCTCCCATGTTTCCCATTAACGAGAATTCGACGATCTTTGGACAGGATTAGAATGGTTAACTAGATTTAAACGTCGTCAGAAAGTTGAAATGGGATTCAATTTCATTTTCAAATATGCTGCTGAAAATGATGCTGTGATGAAAACTAAAGCATGCAGTCGAAAATATCAACCCAAACAGGAAAACACAGTGTGAAAAAAACATTCTAAAGCGTTGAACAATCGTCGAAATCAGGTACATTTATTTTACTATGTGTTCAAGGAAGAAATTAGAAAAAAAGTATAAGTTTTAGGGCGGATAGTGGGTAAGTTAAGAGGCTCCATCTTAACCCAAGTCATTTCAACGGATTTTTCTCAACCCATTAAAATATTTAGTTGCATAATAAAACTCGAAACTTGTGCATAGGTGAAAGTGCGCCCACAGTGTTCTGCTTACAGCATAAAATTTATCAAAGTAACATTTTGAGAATTTCCGTCCGTAAAGAGCGTGTAAATAAACGAATATTTTTAAGAATTCTCCTATACAAAATCAAGTAAAACTGTAGATGATGCCAGTCGTTTAGCCGCGAGTTATCAGTGATATTGTCAATTTCCATTTCTTTTCACGAAATTTTTATCAATTTTCGATTTTGGAATTTTTGTGTACGGCATGAATTAAAATCTAAATCATTTCGTCGCCAGCTTATCATAGGCAGAAATCAAGGGCACTGCGCCGCCTTAAATACGATTCTATGCAACATGACTTATGTGCATGTGTAAAGAGCAGGCTCTAATCGGAACGAGCTCTCGTGAAACGAGCTGATAACAAAAATTTAATCGCTGCATATCTAATACTTTAAATTAATTTTAGATTAACAGACGACTGCGGGACCAAAGTCAGCTAAACGCAACCAGGCAACCACCTCGACAGTCATGTTGTGTGTGTTGCCTGACGCAATACAATCCAAAAAATCACAATCAGGACAGGCAGACGGGTATCATTTCTTTACACGGGAAGATCAAAACAGCCCTGAGTCGGATTATTATTATTATGCTTCACATTTTTTTTGTGTGTGTGGAGAAAGATGGAAGTAAAGAGTGGCCTGAAAACCTAGTAGCGAGTAATATTGGAAGTTCATTTAAAATCCCAAGTAGCACAAGGCTTCCGATGACAATTCCTAGAAGCAAACATCTAAACGTTGCCAATTCGACGCATTGCGAAAAAAAAAGAAGAAAAAAGAAGCTTTTTTGAACATTTTGCAGATAAAGTATGGTCAGTAATGATGTCCTGCGCAAGGGAGTCGATACAGCTCTTAATTTCGTGCGACGCATCAGAATTCCACGATTTGCCCATAATAAGCAACACTATCAAACGCTAAAAAAATATTTTGCTGGCATGAAGGCCAAATGTACTGTACATCTTTTTTTTTGAGGTTTCAAAGACAAAGATTCGACAGAGATTTAATCATTACACACACACACACACACACCCTCACACACACCCT
>Ga0058701_10002839_pt1 | contig 13415 bp, 3 predicted proteins | sample AgamicOrMae_FD_97039 | JGI IMG/M metagenome (GOLD analysis project Ga0058701, IMG submission 97039) | Agave microbial communities from Guanajuato, Mexico - Or.Ma.e | ecosystem: Host-associated > Plants > Phyllosphere > Phylloplane/Leaf | place: Guanajuato, Mexico | collected 2012-06-04 | reverse complement strand
TGTTTATTTTTTTATTTTTTTTATGTCCGTGAAATGATTTACAGGTTGTCCCGGAAATGCGCTTCTTGTTCTGGACTGCGTAACGTTTTTAGTACGTAAATACATAAAGTCACCTTTGTTGAGTTATTGATAGTTTGCATTTTCTCATTCTTGCAAATCCACCCCCCCGACCTAACCTATAATTACATGAGAATTTACGAAATAATGCCACCGCGTGAGTTAGGGCAGGCTAGGGTAACCTTGGTTAAGCTTAGACTAAGTGAATCTAGATTAGCTAATCCTGGATTAACCAAACCTAGGTTAAGTGCCAAGTGCCTCGCTTCATTCAGCTTGTTCGCGAAACTAAGAACACAACAGAAAAAGTCACCTTGAAAATTTGCGATTTGTTCGCTTCTTGTACTGGGCTAAGTGTAAGTTATCGTTTTGACTGCATTCTTAAGTCACGATTAAATGAAAAAAGAAAGAGAAAATTAACGAAGAAGAAAAACTACGCGGAAATAAAAACACCACTAACTAAGAAAATCTACGCAAAACTCAAGGAAAAATACCAAACGAAAAACAAATGAAAACGAAAAACAACTGAAAACGAAAAACAACACAAAACGGAAAGCACCTTAACACGGTAAAAGTTTTTTTTTTATACCAACAAAATTATTCGTTAAAATAGGGATAGCAAAAATATTTTGTTACAACAACAAAATGTTTAGTTCTATCAACAAAACGTTTGGTTGCTGCAGCAAAATTTTTAGTTGCATCAACAAAAAATTTATTTGTTGTCCCTAATTTTGTTGCCGTAACAAAATCATTTTTTTCCGTGAAGTGTCATCAGGTTTGGCAATCCTAAGGTTAACTCAAGTTTGTTTAGATTAGGTAGGTTGTGCCTCGCTCCCCTTAAGCTCTACGCGGCTTCACAGTAAAAACAAAACCTCCTTTTTGGGTGTGAAACCATTATGCTATACCTATTTTGGGTGTGAAACCAAAACAAGTACTGTAGTACGTATAATTTGGTTATTTTTCAAGATAAGCGTATGTTCAGTCATATCGTTCAAAAGGTCTCGGCGAGAGCTTCCCATTGATGTGGCTGGACAGAGGTCTACATAAAAAATTACCAAAATACGCACTTCCACCATTTTAGTTTCATACCCAAAACAGGTATAGCATATTACCCTTAACGGGGGTTTGTTTTTACTGGGTTGCCGACGAGAAAGTTAAACATGGAAAACAGGCTGTTAGAAAGACAGCCGTTAAAATTAACTGTGTCTATACCGGTACGTATTCGTTGACAACTAGTCCTTCAATGTGAAAATAATTTTTGAGAAATAATAACTTTGAAAAAAAAAACAACTAATAGGTCTTAACCAAGCTTTCGCGATTTTGCTATCTGAAGCTATCACTGTTTCATCGTAGATAATCGCAATAAGTAAAACAGCATTTATGAATCCAATAAATAAGAATCATTCCTCTAGTTAAACGTAAGTTAGTTTAAGGAAAATCGTAGAGAAAAGCTTTGAAACTATGAAAATGGAAAGAGTTTCCCACCTCTCGAATCTCTTTATTTGCGAGTCAAACTAATCTCCCCTTGGAGACTCTCTTGCTATTTTCATACATAAACATTTTCATTTAGGTAAGTGCTCTGAAAATCGGCACTCTCTTTGTGAATGACAGTTCCTCCCAGGGAATTGATGGTCACGTGTTGGGTGGGGGGATCTTGAGCACGTGAGCAGATCACATCAAACCACGGCCCCTCTGTCACATGTACCGCACGCACCACCTAAGCGGAAAGCGATACCAACGTAACAAAAAGTAATTCGTATCCAGTACGTCTCTCTACGAACATATTTCCTCTTGTTCAGCTGATTTTTAATATATTGTTATGAAATTCTGTAATGGAACTTTCAAGGAAAAACTTTATGTTGTTCTTGTGGCTGGGTCATAGTTATGACCACAGTTAAAAGAGGGTTTAATGAAATTTCAAGCAAAGAACCTTAATATATTTTTTAACCGAAAATTCTCAACTGCAAAATAATTGACTAGGAATTTTCTCGGCAGAGTATTTTTGAGTGAAAACATTGTGATCAGTTAAACAAAACTATTGTATGAAATATCTGGCAAGTTTTTTCAAAAAAAATCTTTAAAAAATTAACCTTTTTTTTCGTGTTTCTAAGATTTCATCTGTAAACCAGACGTTTTTATTAAATAAATTTCAGGCGTTCTTAAGAAAAATCTTACAACAAAATATGTTTAATTAAAAAATATTTTTTATTAGTTTTTAGCAAAATTTTCTTGATTTTTGGGGATTTTTTAAGGCATGAAGCTTTATCTAAAGAAATGCTCCATGTGAAAACTCCACTGACCCAAAAATCATTTCGCATGACATCGAGGCAGACAGCTGGATGTTTTCCCATGGATTCATCACGTACAAGGCACGCGTTGTGATATGAGGTATAAACTATTTCCGCTGTTTAATTTTTTAACTAATCAAATTTGAATTCCGAAATATTTTTGGAAATTAATTTTTAAAGTTATGTTGTCAGGGAATAGATTTTGCGTTTTGTCGTGAGCCTCTTGTGTTCCAATGTGCCTTTTTCTCTCCCAACGCAAGAGAAGTATTCTGAAAAATGAGAGGTAAGACGTTCCACTGAACATCTCAATGGCAAAGCCACTTATTGTTGGCAGAACGGAAAGCAGCTGATTGTGAGGACATGGCTGATTACTTTTCCGGGCTTGTGACGTGTGACTGATGACGGGATGAGTAACGACGTCACAGAGTCCGAATAAGATACTGTGGGAAGAAAAACATACCAAAGCAATTGTTAGCTACTCTCGCATCCCCAAAAGATCAATTCCGCAGAATCCTTTTTGTCGGAAAATACGCCCCTGCGACATTCTTCAAATCTTGGGGGGCATTCGATAGCGCCAAAAACCACAAGCGCCAACACCGCAAGCGCCAGTCCGTAGCCGCCCAACGAGAAAAGTCACAAACGCCAAAGTTCGTAGAGGTTAGGTCAAGTTTGGTTAAGTTAGGTTAGGCTAAGTAAGGATGGGTTAAGTTAGGTTAGGTAAGGTTAGTATTGCGGTTAAAACCTTTGGCGTTTGAGACTTTTCTCGTTTGGCGGTTACGGATTGGCGCTTGTGGTTTTTGGCGCTTATGACAGCTACCCCAAATCTTAACAAATGAGCATTATGTACCTCTTCTCTCAGGTAGTTTTTCTATAACATTCTTATAGTTAGAAGGCCACTTTCTAAAATCGTTTTCCTCTCCGCCGAATGTGTCATGTAGCAAACACGCATATGCAAACGCATATGCAAACGCATATGTGTGTATAAAATTATTTTTGGTCAGTTCTATTCGCACGCCTGTCTTAATGTAAGGGGAACTTAACGCACGGAAACTAACCCAATGCATTTTAAATGGGAGATGGCTTGAACTCACGGAAACGAACCTAATACATTTTAAATGGGGCAGCGTATGAATAGTCACTTCGTTTTTTTGGATGAATTTTTTTTTGTTTGTTTATATGAGATCGAACCTGATTTATGCTTAATACAAAAAAAGAAGAATCTTAACCCATTTTTGTAAGATTTTTGCATTGGGGGTATTTCGTCTTATCTCATAATGGGAAAGAAAAAAACACGTTGATTTTTTTTATTTTGAAAATATTGACCGTATTTAGGCCCAGCGACAAACTCCGTGTCAGACACAAACTACGTTCATATTCTGAAAAGGGGATATTAAAACGTATTTCAATTAAATAGTTGGCATAATTTTATCACTTTTGGTAATACTGTCGGCCAACGGGGATTCTTCCACCCCTCCAGCGCAAACTGTTCCACCGACCATAATGTATGGCTCTTCACCGGGTGCTGGCGCCGACAAAAGGTGACAAGCTCACATTCAGCTCATGTCATTTCCACTGGCGAAAAACAGGAATCATGGCTGTCATACTCGCAGTATGCAAAAGTTGACCGCGCGCAGAGTGCGTATTAAACCGGGGAGGGGGATTCTGATCATGTATTCGCGACGGATGAGACCTGCTGATGCGAATCTTTGTGTAAGCAGCGCAAGTAGGCACCGGAGTAAGTCGCGACCTTGAGGTCGAGTCGAATAGGCCCGGGTCAGGTCGAAGGTCGCCGTGAAATAGATTTGCACCGGAACACCGGTACACGTGGACCCATTTTCTGTTTGTATTTTTAGACTACCTTTTTTTGCCGACCTTAAAAAGGTCGTGTAAACTGTTTACAGAGATCAGACAGCGTCTAACAAAGCGAGGAAAATGGATTATTCAAAGAGCTAAAACCAGAAAATAGACGTCTAAAGTTAGACTTTCCGTTCGGACGCATTTTACCTCGAGTATCCGTCAGCGTTCTACGGTATAATTTAACCTTAAAAGTTGCTCTTTCTACAGCTTGTGTTCCATTCCAAATTTTCGGTAGATAATGAAAGTTATGAACAACCGTATTTGTTAGGTTAGGTGTCTTGTGCCTCGCTTCATTTGTCGCCAAGCCAGGTGCCGCTTATCGGCAAAAATTACTGCCCCGGAGTAGGCCTAAGCAGCATCAAGATTAGCGACTTAGGTTAAACTTAGGTTACTCATTATGCCTCACTCACAGTCAGTGTCGCTCCGCTCGGCTTGGAAACGGAAGGTGGGACACAACTGGAATTTCCAACCTTTTACATAGGGTTTATGTGGACATCAACCTTGGCTGAAATGGATGTTGGTCGGAGAGGGAAATCTACAACTAAATTCGAGAGCACCTCACATGAAATCGGACATGTCTTTCTCTGTGTGGGGAGAAACGGAGTCTAATGATTGCTAAGTAAAACAGCATTTTCAGGCGTAATACGCTGTTGAGTCGGTCGGGGGGGGGGTTATGTTTGAGTAAACAATGTTGGTCGGGCAACACAGTTATCGGGTGCTCATCATTAGAAGCTAAGTAGTTTGTCGGGTCAAGGCCAAAGTCAGAGGCAAACGGAGCCAGTGACAGGCATCCAGCTGCTCGCCGTCCGAGTAAGGTCCCTTCTCTTCTCAGATCACGTCCCTAAATTTGCTTCAATTACCCTATGTTATCCCGTCGTGCTTGTTTTTCCTCACAAAACAGCGGAAAGTGAGCTGAAAGTGGACAGAAAGTGGGATGTACGTAAAAAGGTTGATAATAGATCGAAAGCTATGAGCTATGTCGTGAAGCTGACATTGGACGCGCATTGGAGCGGACTTCAAGCAGGCTGAAAGCCGTCTGATAGCAGGCTGGAAAAAGTATGGAAATGCACGGGTAGTGGGATGGAATATGTCGGAAGGTGTCATAAGGAAGCACACTAGCTGCAAACGGTCTGAAAACCGGTTGGAGGCGGGCTGAAAATGGTCGAAGGCGAGCTGGAAGGTGACTTGAAGTGGAAGAGGGCTAAAAACAGGTTCAGGTGAGCTAAAAACGGCTGGAAACCGGCTTGAAGCGGACTGGAAGCGGGGCCGGGGCTGAAAGCGGGCTGAAAAAGATTGAAGGCCAGCGGGAAGCTGGCTGAAAACGGGCTGAAAACAGGTTCGGGTGAGCTAAAAATGGCTGGAAACCGGCTTGAAGCGGACTGGAAGAGGGGCCGGGGCTGAAAACGGGCTGAAAATGTTTGGAGGCCAGCGAAAAGCAGACTGGAAAGCAGGCTTAAAATAGGCTGAATGCGGACTTCGTGTCACGATTTCCAGCAGTGATTCGTTTTATCGAAACTACCTCATCAGCGGGACTGTGCGTAAACCGAGATTGATGGGTGAAGGGGAAGGGACAAGTCCATTTTCGAACAGAAATCTCGCTCGTAAACTAGGAAAGGTATGTGATATGTTATTTTGCTTCTCCGATTAGATTCGGAAAGCCCCAAACGAATCTACTTTGATCACGAGACAAGCTTTTCTTATTTTTGGCTTCGTTTTCTCATTTAGTACGTAGATTAAACAGCTGATAAGGATTTATAATCAATAAGTCTCATTCATAATTATAAAATGATTCCTTTGTAGCGCAATCTGCGATATCGTGGGCATGCCTTTATACAGATCACACAACCAACCATTTTGTTCAATAAAACAGTGAATGAAAATCCTCAACGGAAAACCAGCCTTTGTCCCTAAAGAGGGAAATCCGATCTGCTAGCCCGTATTTAATCACCGCAAGCTTTTCTTTTTGTTGATGGAGCTCCGATAAATCGGAACATTTTAAATTAGCAAATTAGTTCCGCAGCAGGGTGACTTCTGAATCCCCAAACCGCTCCTAAAAATCAGCAGACCTAAATTCAAAGAGAAGCCTGTGGGACCGTATCACTGGACTTTCACGAATTCGAGTCTCTTTTTACTGCTGTTGTCGGATATTATTAAGTCGTTAAGGTGGGTCTATGCGGTCCAAGATTAAGACCCCCACCCCACGCGGTATCCCTCAAATTTTTTAAGGTTGCATATCCAACCTTTTGGTTCAATCCTTCCGACGTTAAGCCGAGCGGAGCGAGGCACAAGCCACGTAACCTAACTTAACCGAGGGTTACCTAATTAAACGATTCGCCAAGCCTGATGCCGCTTACTTCTCGGCGGCCCTAAATCGGCCGCCGAGACTAAACTAGTTAGATTGTTTAACCGCAGCCCAAGAGGAATGCTTAACGCCATGCATTATACCGTAAAAAAACAACCCCTGTTTAAAGTAGCCCCAAACCTGTTTTTAGTCAAGTAGAAACGTAGATTCGTACTTTGGTTATTTTTGAAGATAAAACTATCAACAACCATACCAATGAAAAGGTCTCGTCGAGAGCTTTCCATTGATATGACTATTCATAGGGGTATCGCTGAAGATAACCAAATTACGCTCCTCCTCTTCCTTCGTAAAACAGGGGTTAGTTTTTGCAGTGATTTCGCTTGCGATTTTCGAAGGGGAAATTGGCTACAGCCCATTTTTTTTTTTGTACCGCGTTGCGTCCTGCGACTCGGAAGTTGCCACAAAGTCGCAGCTTTTCGGAGGGACGAACTGAATGAGCCTGACGCATTGAACAGAACCGCAATACTGGCTTTGGGACGGAATACGGTGCCCCCGCTCTTTTATCTGACGTGAGCTCTGAATAAACTTGTTAAGGGAACAAGTTTCCTCGAAAGCCAACTTTGGCCACGCTTCAGAATGACTTTCCGTCTCGTAGCGTTAATTATTGGAAGGTGTAGCGTGGCACAGCTCGCGGATAGGCCTAGCTGAGGCGACAGCTCCAACCCAAGACATGACCCGGTCTTCCTACTAGAGTTTGCGATTTTGTCAGATTTAATCACGATTAACTCGAGAATTATTTGAGATAACCTATCATGTCGGGTATGTTTTGGATCGCTCTCGAGATGAGCAATTCAAAAATGGGGTTGATAGCTGTTATCTCTACCGGTTGAAAAGTTAACCGCGTTTAAAAGTAGCGGAGTAACGAATTCCTGTGGTCATAATGGCAACATGAATTTTTACAACTTAGGAAAAATAGGTAATCTAAAGCGCGATTTTTGTTGAAATTGCGCTTTTTGTGTTTGGTGATTTCTTTTTATGAATAAACCCAGGGAGTATGGGGTTACACGCCAGAAAAAAGAAGAAGAAGGAAGCCAAGAAATCGGAGAAAAAAGAAAAATTTAGAAGGTGAAAACACCGCATTAGCTACTCATTTTCGTAAAAAAAATACTACTTTACATCACTGCCCTTTAAAACTAATTCCCTTTTTTTCTGGTGCACTCAACCCAAGAATAAAGTAAACATAAAGTAAGAAAATAAGGAATTGCGATAAATTGGAAAATAAAAAAACAGGGACCTAGTAACAAGCTATCTTGCTTAACCTTACCTCGTTGGTTCTTACTTCACTAAACCCAACCTGACTTCACTTAACCGGACACCCTTTCCCACCAAATAAGACCCAATCATTTACCTAAACCCTTAGACTTAGTTTAAGTCATCTAACCTGATTTAACTCTGTCCCCTAAAATGAAAAATAGATCGAACGGGCAACGGCCTGAAAAAATGCGGATAAGGCAGGCAAAGCGAGAGCTAGGCAAGCGGGTCTCAGCTATGTAACCACGGTTGCCTACCTCTTTTGATCTCACTCGAAACGGTTAACTTACTAACACATTGTACGTACGATTGTCACTTTTGTATGGCAGTGTGTTTTCAATATCTCCCCACGGAAGGTGTTATTTATGGTGTTGGCGCACCGACGTTTGACTGCTTGCAAAGCACATATTCTCGATATTTATGCGTCCGAAGTTAAGCGTGGAGTGGAACTGACTTACCGGAGACCCAGCACAACAATTTCTTTTTGTCAAGGCAATACGTTGCCAAAGATGTATGACTATCAGGAAGATTAAAGCTCTCCCCCAAACTTTCCTTTTTTAAAGGTTTCCTTAAAATGTAGCAAATATTTTGCAAACTGTGTCCAAATTCTGAGCCTTAGATATTCACTATCCAGATACTGACCACATATTTCTTTTTTGCTTATTTTTTCTCCAGCATTTTTTTCAGCCTTCAGCAGGTAACGTTGGCTTAAGAAAGACCTAATCAGGTTAACTTTTGCTTAACTATCAACAATTAAGTAGGCTTAAAACTATCAATAATGAAGTTGACGAGGTTTAAAAAGACGTTCAAACCTTGGGGACACATGCAGACGGGAGGGGAAACTTTTTACAATTTCTTACGGGAACAGAAGGGAGTACCCACAAGCTCTTTACAACTGCGTATTGCTGTTTACCTAGTGTCTAACTTTTTTATCGATTATTAGAGCTCAAAACGTTCAAACGTGATTTTTCCGTATTCAAAGACAGTCCACCTGTTGGGAGTGGACCTCCAAGAGGAAGAAGGGAGGGCCATGGATTTAGTACTAACCGGAGCCGGTGAATCAAAATCCCCCAAAAATTTGAGACGTCGTTTACAGGCAACCCCTTGGGATTTTTGCATTTTTCTCTCTTGTCTTATCATCGACCCCTTATATCTTTACGTCTACGCATTCATCAAAATCATTTTGTAAATAAGTTTTTCGAAAACTTCTTGATATTTTAAATAACAACTATCAAAAATTCCGAGCGTTCCGTCGAGGAGCTCCTGTAAGAGCAATGGATTTTTGGCGATTTTCTACATCGATCTACTAGTACTCGGAAATTAGTTCATGAAGGTACCTTTTTTAAAATACCATCGTGTAGATAAAGGCTCCACGAATCGATTGAGGTATAAATTATAGACTTCTTGATATTTCGCCTTATTTGATGTTCATCCTTAAGCACAGTTTAGTTTTTGAGAAGGTATGTAAACACCCCCATGGCTGCTACACGGTCGTAAGTCGCTATCCGGAGAGGTGAGCGCGCGGTCCTTTTCTATTATTCTTATTTTCGTCGAAACCGTAGAGGATCTCTACGGTAGCGCATTGTGCGGTTCGGGATTAATTAAAAGCGGCCTTGCAGATAATTTTAATGAGTTGAAATCTGCAGCGAGGGATTTCGCCAAAAATCCGCGTCCGGATTTCGTTGCGGTGTAGTGGGCACCAGGAGGCCAGGTTAGTCGGAGGTGATAACCCCTGGTATTTGGGCCACCCCAAAACACAGCTGGAATGCGGATTGGAGGGGGCCGCAGCCTCTGGCGCAACTGGTACGGAGGCAAGGCGACGACCCCCGAGTAAAACCACTTTGCCACGCCACTCCACGGGAGAGGAGCATACGGTAACAGCTTACTATTCCCCCAGCTCGGCTGAAGTGTTAGAATCCATAACGGTTCTTTGCCGACAGATGTAGGGATAAGTTTAAGGGTGCAGTGTAAATACTGGTGTCATTCGGATCTATCCATAAATAACGTAGAGAGTTTTGCGCGATATTGAACTCTCCTTACCCACGGCTGTTTTCCTAACTTCATGAATGGAGAATGAGATGAATAGGTCCCTCCCCTCCCAGAAACCTTACCATGTGAGTTGCGAGCCCCTGAGTATTTTCTGAAATGACGATACAACCTCACCGACACGAGTGCCACGCGTGTTGTCCACTACAGGCTGAAAAGCCAGGAATCCAGCCCGTAGTAGGCAACACTCATAGCACTCATGTCGAGCAGGTTGTATCGTCATTTCAGAAAATCCTCAGGGGCTCGGAACTCACATGGTACATATAAGAATGGTCCCTCAAAGAGATTGCCTCCACATTTTCAGCTATCCTGATGTCGCGAGTCCAGATGACAATCGTCCAGAAGACGTTTTGCCTTGAACGTCCTCTGAACTTAAATGTACCCTAACCCAGCCTCTAAACTTATTACCGTGAGATCACCAAACCTCTGAACCTAAACCAATTTTCTAAGCCTAACAACAACCCATAGGTTTAGAATGCTAGCATTGAGGGAAATGTCTCCTGGCCAACCGCCTTTTAAACGGTTTATTTTAGAAAACAATGCATTAATAATGTGTGTGTCTGTAGTCTTTTCTTAAGATATTTCCTTTGATTGTCTTGGTAAAAGTGTTTTGGAGTTGTCTAGAATTGTTTCTGTCGAAAGTCATTCTCATTGTATACATTTGCCTCCACTTAAGGTCGGAAAACCTTAAGCTGTTACTCGAGGTCTTAGTTTATAGTGCCCCTTGAAAGACGATGAGACTTCCCATAGTCTCGCAAACAATTTAAGTAATTGGAGTGAAAAGAAGTTATGTCTTCTAAACTCTCCGCGTCCTTCTCTGTCACTTCGCAATCACTTTTATTCCCAGAAGAAATAGGGAAAACAAAGGTTTTACAGAGGAAAAAATTCGCTCTTGAGCCCACAAAATTGAATCCGGAGAGACTCAGGAATAAAACCGCTTCTAGACGTTATCCTCAAGGGGAGGAATAACTAATGCAATGAAAGCACAACCACCGTAAAAAGATATCCCAGGATAAACTTTTGATGTACCAAACGAGATCAACAAAAGCGTTTCTGACAGCCAAATGGGTTTTAATGGTACGTAATCCAAATCCAAAGAAATTAAATGGTTGTCAGAAATCGTCTGACCTTTCCGTTCTGGCAAAGTTCCTTCACAAGTCTTTCGATATGCTTGACGTTTTGTCTCACTCGACGAAAAATAACAACGGAGGTTGCTATGCTACGTAAAAAAAAAATGAAAAAGCTCTCGCGATGCTTAAGACATGGGTTCCTGAGCAAAAGCTGAAGATATTATCTGTAATAGTTTTTCTTGTTAAATTATACACTTCTTTAATTAATCTTAAGTTTTTCTGATACGGTAGTTTTAGATTCCGTTATCGTAACAAGTACGGCGACCTACCTTACGGAAAGGACTTTCAAAGAAGCCCTTGCGATGCCTCGCAAAATTCTGTTAAGATGTTAATTACGTACGTCAACGATGCGTAAGGCTCAAGTCTTCGTTTCGATCCTTGCCCCTCAGAGCGTTTCCTTTTTATTTTGGACGGGTTCATAGCTGCTTGCATCTTGTTCGCCGTCAACTTGCAGCTCCGACCATCGGGAAATTTCCCGTTTTTCTTCTTTTTTGCCCTAATTTTTTAGAGACCTTTCACCGGTAAAAATACGTCTGTTTTGGGAACACCTGTACTCATTTTGATGTGAAGGTACAACGGGACCATGTCGTTTTTTTTCACTAGTTTTCAAGATAGGCCCACCAACAGCCGTGTCAATGGAAAGCTCTCGCCCATATGTCTCTCTTCCTTTTCCAATGGAGACATATCAAGACAACCAGATATGACTGTTTGAAGGTCTATCTTAAAAACGAGTGAGACCACGATATAACCCCGTTTTATCACCAGCCCAAAATGGACACAGTACAGGCTTCCCCAAAACAGAAATTATTTTTGTCAGTATCGCACAGTACATCTGAAGTATTCCGAAGAAAATGGGTAAATCCCATGTGATTTTAGTATTTTTTTAGGGTGTTGCTATTGACACGACATGCATTAATATCGGGAGACTTGAACGCACGAAACCAACCTAAACATTTTAAATGGGGCAGTCAGGTCAGTACACTACTTTTTTTTTTAACAAAACAGGGATATGCAAAAGTGATAACGATTGCTCTAAAAGAAAGACGTAATTTGATAAATGTTACATCAACGGAGGCTACGCTATCCCTTCTGGAAGCGCCTGCAAGTACTGTACTGTACGTGCTCCATTTTAATCAAGTTAGCCAGAGATTACGTGCTGCGAAGACGGGGCTTAGCTTCGCTCACTTTTGACATTTTGTAAGAACGTTGGGTGTCAATCCTCGACTTCCATCCAAGGCAATTAACCATTATCCTGATCCCGCGTTGATTGCGCAAATCTGTCCGGAGAAAGGCACCGAGAGAGAACGAACATTCCACGAAAAAGTGAAAGCTCCATTTACATCGCCCTGAAGCACGGCTTATTCTAGAGCCAAAGAAAGTTCTTCCTTGTTAGCTACGTATGCTTCCTTGTTAGCTATATATAATATTCTTCTCCTTCCTCTCTCGTGTAGGCAAACCCGTAACCTAACTAAACCAACCAAGCTTAAACCTCAGATATCCTTAAAACCCATCCAAAAGGACATTACAGAGTCTGTGACATTTTTGAATGGGTACATTGACCCCGTATATATTTACCTAAAATCGTCAACAAATATACTACAGTAACGTGAAACTTGTATAGTGGGGATCATAAGTAGTGTCATATTCGAATCTAGTGACTTTTTGTTTCTTGAAATTTGTGTTGGTAATACCGGTGAAAAGACCAGGATGGGCGCTATAGATCCTTTGCATTTAGATGCATTAGTGTTACCATTTCGATTTTCGGAAAAATGAAAGTCACTTCAAATGCAACACTACTTATGATCAGGTAAACAGCATAAGCCGCTTTGTCTATGTAAATGCATAAAATAGTCGAAAAAGATTTGAATGAGTGAGTACTTTTGTAGCAGCTGGAATATTTAATCTCGACTATGCATGCAGCCTCTTTTATCCGAAAGAATGATTAATTAATGAAGATTACACGATCATTTATTGATGCGTTTGAAATGGATTTCATTGTGTGATTCCGATATGCAAACATGTTCATCGTTTCACAATTGTTCAGTCCGCCAGCGGTTCAGAAAATCGCCAAACAAAAGAGCGGAATGGAGGGGCCCATTCGCTGTCCTAAATATTGTTTGATTGGACTGGACGTGGTTATTTTTGTAAATGTTCTAGAAAGTTATGCATGAAATTGAAGAAGCTTGTATTTTTAGTCCAAGTTAGAGATGTGGGTTGATCAGAGAGAGAAGTCAGGCTGGAGATCGGGAGGAGCAAGAGAGATAGGTGATTCTCATTTCCTGAGAAAAGCGGCATGAAAAGGCCCAATGTACAAAGATTAGGCCGACGTGCCTTAGGGGAAGGGGGGTCCATTGAGCCGGCGGGACCTATGAGTCATCGCTATTTTCTCATCCCTCAACGAGTTTTACTCTATGACGAATGTACCCA